>Ga0325410_1001983_pt1 | contig 22892 bp, 18 predicted proteins | sample PopdelMetagenome_16_FD_206182 | JGI IMG/M metagenome (GOLD analysis project Ga0325410, IMG submission 206182) | Populus deltoides microbial communities from Bellville, Georgia, United States - Xylem-PdIQD-R3 | ecosystem: Host-associated > Plants > Phyllosphere > Stem > Wood/Secondary xylem...
GGAAATGCATGAAGAGAAAAGTCAACAAACAAGCGAAATGGTCAAATAAAGTAACTTCAAACCGTACTGAAACATTTTTTTCCCACGGTTCTCCCTGTCTTAAGCTTTTTAAAAGGACCAGTGAAGGCATAACCAGAAATCATTGAAGCTACTTATAATTATATCTCTTTGAATTCCATCTTTTGCCTATCCCCCCCTTCTCTCCTCTCACCTCTGTTGATAACAGGTGACTCTCTCTTTCTAAAAGTCTTTTTTTTTTTTTTTATCTTTCTTTGTATGTGCTCTCGTGGTTTATTTTGTTTGACTTTAATGTACAGCCTTTGATGTTTTTTCTTTTTTCTTTTCATGCAAAGTTTTGGATTTTGATATGTTTTTGTTGATGGGTTTTGGGTTTTTGGTGCTTTGTTGGCATTGGTTTGGTGGTTAAGTGAGAAGCAGCAAGATGTTTAAGTTTTAGCTTAATCTGTATGATTTTTTATGTCTTTGATAAGTTGATAGATGGAAAGTTCTTCCTATAGTTGGATAGGCGATGTGGAGATATAGATTTCGGGTTAGTCTTGTGGGAAAAATCGGGCTTATAATGAAGAAGAAGAGAGAAATAGGATTATGATGGAAATTATGTGTGCAGTGCTCTTGGCAATTCTGAGTTGAATCTAATCTATTTGTTTGTGATAATTGGTTTGGTGAAATTAGCTATATAATTAGTGTTAGTTTGGTGAACTTTCTAGTTTTGAATTTAGAATTTGGTCACACTCCCACCACTGAGTTGCTGAAATGGTGGTACATGAAACAAATTATGATGTACTAACTTGAGTTTATGCAAAACCATCTGGAGTATGCTATTCTTTGCAAGTTGTTCTGTTCTTTTTAAAGGACCTGTTCTTGCAGCTTCAGAATGCTGATGTCTCTGTGACATAACTAAAATTAACCTCATCTTTGAGGGTTTTTCTTTTTTTGGTAATATAGGTAAAGAAGTTGTTAAGCATGGGGAACGGGGAATCAACTTTTGATGATCATCAATATGATTTTCAGCAGCAATTCCCTTCTTACTCGGAAAGATCGATGGACGATAACTATCAACCTAGGCAGCATCCGGCTTATATAGCTGATAATTTCAACTCGATAGACGATAACTATCAACCAAGGCAGCATCCAGCTTATATAGCTGATAATTTCAACTCGTTGGATCAGGTATGGTTCTTGGTTCATTTATTGAATTGTAGAAGACAACGGATATCATTAAATACTGTTATAACATTATACGCTACACAACAAAATATGACTGGAACTTTGATAGTGCATGATAGTTCGTGATCAAAACATCTGCTTCTAAAGGTGTTATAAGCAATGATTTTCATTTAACTATGAAAGGTGTGTGAAATTTGTATATTGATTTCATATATTGCTTTGGTGGATAAGGGAATATAAACTTCTGGGGATGGTTTTAACAGCAAGCCAAGTATTTCTTTGTTTATGAGCGTTATTGTCCAAATAGAACATGAATGAAGCCTAATTTCAGCACCTAGCTCAGCACATGACAATGAGTGGCGACATCAGCCTAGGTACTATCTTATTGAGAGTATTGCACGAAATATAGGACTTTAGCTGACCGATGTTTGGCAATTCATATCAACACAAGCAAGATGACCATTGACCGCTGGACAATCTCATCATCAATCTGCTAAAGCTGACAGGTTTTGAAATATCCAGTCTTGCAGCCATTGGGACGTATTTTACTAAGAACTTTCCACAGTCGAATAGTTATAAGTTATTGAAGTCTTTAATCCAAAGCAGATTATATGACAAGCTGATCATTGCTACTGTACAGTACATGACAATGCAGCTATCTTTTTGTACAGTAAACATACTCTTCACTGGTTTATAAGGAGCTTGAAATAAAAGTTATATAAATAACAAATCAGTAAAAAATCAAGGATATCAGATAGCTGAAAGATGTCATGATAATTGGTGGGAAAATTGTCACACAAACATCTTCGAAGTTGCACATGGCTGAGTATAATTCTTAAGAAAAAGGGTAAAAAAAAAATTGAGACCGAGTAGCATACCGCTCAGCTTATTTATTACCTGTCTCAATGGAAAAAAAAAATTAAGCAAAACAAGTTTTGTGTATTCTCAGGTTATTTCTTCCCTGAGAGAAGCTGGTCTTGAATCATCCAATCTAATACTTGGTATTGATTTCACCAAGAGTAATGAGTGGACAGGTGATTCTTCCATTCCATTGAGATCTATTTAATTTCCAATTTCATCATATCTGATAAGTGCAGAAAATATGCTTTTTCCTGATGATATTAGGTAGGCATTCATTTCACCGGAAAAGCCTCCATGCAATCGGTAGCACACTGAATCCCTATGAGCAAGCCATCTCTATCATTGGCCGTACTCTGTCTCCTTTTGATGAAGATAACTTGATACCTTGTTTTGGATTTGGCGATGGTTAGTCTCTCTTTATAGCTTCACTATATGTACCCCTATGTACTAGAGTTTTCATGGATTGGTTATTGATTTATTTCTTATTTACTTTTGGTAGCATCAACACATGATAAGCATGTATTCAGCTTTTATCCTGATAATCGACCTTGTAATGGTCTTGAGGAAGCTCTTACACGATACAGAGAGATTGTTCCACACTTGAAGTTGTCAGGTTCGACATTTTCCTGTTTCCTTCTTGCTTATTTCAAAGAGTGATTTGCATCTTTCTCTTTTCTTTCCTTTCGACACCTTGGCTTTTCAAAATGTCATTCATTTTTCTAGTGTGTTAATTCCTCCTTTAAGCTGCTAAGAGGCAATGGAGTCTTGTGAATGAATAAGAAATGGATAATTCCTTATGCATGAGAAGTCTCTGTTAAATTGTCAAAGGACAAGGACTGAGAATAGCAACCTTCACCCACTTCTGTAGGTCCAACTTCATTTGCTCCAATCATTGATGCAGCGATTGACATTGTGGAGAAAAGTGGTGGACAGTATCATGTTCTCGTTGTTATTGCAGATGGACAGGTTCTTAAATCCCGCTTATATTCATCCCCTTTCTCATCCGCTACTGTGAAATGTGAATGCATTTTGACTTTGTGTTCTTCGCAATGCTTGCTGGGTTTTCTTCCCTGTATTTAGGTTACCCGGGGTCCTGATACTCCTCCAGGAAGGTTCAGTCCTCAAGAACATGCAACTGTAAACTCCATAGTTGCTGCTAGGTAAAGTAATGGCATCAGTAATATTGTATGGACATTGTGCTTTCCTCACTGTATTGATGCTTGGCAATTTTATATACAGTAAGTATCCTATCTCAATTATATTGGTTGGAGTGGGGGATGGACCGTGGGATGCTATGCAGCAATTTGATGATAACATTCCTCAACGCGCGTTTGACAACTTTCAGGTACATTTGATATGTATGCTCAGCCTTAGATGGCATGTGTCAGGAGAGAGACCCTGAACCTCTTCTTCTTTGCGAACTAATCTTAGGGCATGCTTAGGATTGAGTTTTCAGAACTATATTTTTAAGTGTCTTGGAATTTCAAAACCCGTGGTTTAAAATTGACAAGACAAACCACATGGGAAACCAAACTTGCTTTTGTCTTGAAACCTGCTGTGAGTCAAAACCTCACGTGTGCCGACGCATTTTTCTTTTATCCTCGTGCAGTTTGTGAACTTCACAAAAATAATGTCAGACAACACCGAAGCATCAAAGAAAGAAACAGCCTTTGCACTTGCTGCCCTCATGGAAATTCCACTTCAGTACAGAGCCACACAAACTCTTCAGCGTGCAAAGTAAGACAGAAGGTTCGATTTTTAGTTATTGTCGGAAATCAAACCAGGGCGTTCAAGTCTTGAACTATTTTTAACTTGTGCAGCAACAGTTCAGTTGGTGGTCCACACACAAGGCCACTTCCACCTCCTCGTGAAGTGATTGATCATGATAATGCAGTCAAATCAATCCCGCACATGACAAACTTCAAACCAGTTCAACCAACCGCTCCAACAGCTTCAGTGGAACCGGTACCTTTTCCCCTCAATTTTTACCCCCTTCGGATTCATATCTGTACCAGGATTTCGTTTTGATATACAAGTTATATTGTTCTAGGTCTGCCCCATTTGCTTGACAAACCCGAAAGACCTGGCTTTCGGATGCGGTCATATGGTGAGTGCATTTCCCTTACAATTACACGCCAAATGAACTTATGACTATTTTCGCTAGAGATTGTGTGTTCACTTTCCTCTTGTTTCTGCAATGAAGACTTGCAGGGATTGTGGAGCAACCATTTCAGCCTGCCCTCTATGTCGACAGCCCATAACAACACGTCTGAGATTGTTTACTTGAGCCAAACAAGACTCCCTGCGCTCTGTTTACTCCACAGAGAATGGCGAAGCTTCCACGACAGGGTGGGGTTAGTTGGCAAAGCCGTTAAACATTAGCAGTTCGTTAGATTTAACGTGTAAAATTTTTCTGCAAAATGACCTTTGAGATCAAAGCCTGTACAAAAGTCAAACGAAAAAAATAAATAAATAAAACCTAACATTTTCTTGATCAATTATTTATGATACATGTGTAAAATATCAACAAATTTCATTAATTTTTTTCATCATGGTTAATCTGTTCTTTCAGCCTAGTCTTTTGATTGGGCTTGCTTGAATTGGAAAGGCGTAGTATTAAAGAACTAGGATGGTAGCTGTAGAACAGCCTCTAGGCCCTAAACAAAAGATGAAGAGCAAGGAGAGCTAAGGAGGAGATGTCCATTGAGGATTGACCTATACAATCACATCGGGCGTTTGCCTTTCTCGCAGAAGAACAATCATTTATCATTCATGGAATCTGAACTTTACTACAATATTGTAATTTTGGAGCAACTAATTTGTTTGCAGATTTGAAATAAACCCATCCTAGTTTGTATGATGTCTTGTCCTCTATTATTATAAGCATCATCCTAGACAATTATCAGCATTGTTTTCACCCCCTGATTTGTTAATAGTTTCCACTTGACATTTTACTTTCACCACTGAATCCATGCGTTTGTCTGGGAGTGAGAAAGAAAATAAAGTCAATTAATAAAAATAAAGACCAATACAAAATATACATGCCCTACTTCCACTTGTATACAAAATCACTGATATTAATTAATACAAACAGGATTAGAAGGCTATGCCTGTCATACTTGATTGAACCCCCAACAACCGATCACATCTTTCCCTTGTATCCAGCAAAATTGAACCTCGTCATACTCAGATCTTGTTCTTTATGGTGAACGGGAAAACTGATAACAGCTTATCCAGGGACCCTGCACCAAAAGAGTTTCCACGAGTGCAAAACCATGTTGCCAAATTGCCGTCTTGCCCATGAACTTCGGAAAACACCTCTGAGAAGTGAAGTTCCTCATTTTCTTGTGTTATCCTCGTTAAGTTGAGAAACATTCCCGGCACATCTATGATTTTTTAGCAATATTTGACTTTGTTGGGAGTATAAGGTACTAACCTTGTTAGAATGTTAGAAGCTCCATCGATCTAATTGCGTCTTGGCTCCAGCCATATCTTTCTGTGCCTTTTTCCTACGATAAAATATTGGGCAATCCCGACTGGGTCCAAAAGGGAAAAATTACTTAGAAATAGAATAAAGAAAATACACAAAAAAAAAACACATTTTCTTTTCTTTTTTAATTTTTCCTGCTGTTTGAAAAAAGAACCAACATACCACAAGGCAATCCTTACTAAAAGTAAAGAGTATGTAATAGTTTTAGAAAGGGAGGAGATGATAAACCTAGTGCAAAGAACATCCTGGTGAAGAGAGCCTTGGCACTCTTGGCACTGTGTCCACAGCCTCCCAAAAAGTTGCTCTAGTTCAGATACTGTAAACAATCCATAATTTCAATTAACAAACACTTCCCTTCAAATCTACAGGGTCATCTCACGCAAAATTAAAGACAATTCAAATGAGATGCTTGCCTTGAGAAACTGATTTGCAGTACAGCTCTGCTTCTCTCCCTTTGCAATTTGAGCAGAGAGTTCGATCTGAATTGCTGGTCAGCAACACAATTAATTGCATTAGGACTTTCATAGAACCCCAATCCCATAATTAGTAGACGCCAAAAACAAAGCACCGGAGAAGATTCTTAAAAAATAAAGGAAAATGATATGATGGGCGTCATTTACATTCACTATGGGACTTGAATTGAGAAGGCGTGTTTTCCTGAAGTTACAAGAATGCCCTCGATAGAAAAATAAAAATGCATCACTGCCTTTCTCCTCCTAGCTTGACAAACAGAATTACTCGAGACCCTTAAATCAAACATCTGGGAAATAAATAATGGGCTCCTCAATTTCTTCTGCTAAATGCAAGTTGGTTTATATAAACTCTTTGAATGCCTGGTCCATTGAAGACCGAAATACAAAAGACCCCCTGAATTTTAATTCATTACAGAAGCAAGTCATGTGCTGAAGCACCCATAGCTCCATGAGTGGAATAACAGAACTTTAGAGACTAGGAAGCACTCCAGGGCCACGCCCATAACAGGAGACTAAGGACATGCATCAACCATGAATTTATGCCAATAGTACAGGCCTTGTGGCGACATAAGGCAGCCAGCTAGTATACTTTTGCAGTCATCCTTAGACATTGAGCTCAATGGAGGTTTGGTTTACTTGGGATTGGGAATGGAATGTGAGTCATTTTCCATTCTTTGTGAGATTCTGTTCAGGTCACCGCTTAAAAATTAAAATTCCACACAAGATGAGACATTTTATATCAAATGTGATAAGTTATTCCTTTCTTCCATTGTACTAAAACTCTATTACTAGCAGAATTAGTTTTAAATTGAAGAGCAATATTATTTAGAATTGAATCAGAATCCTATTCCCAATCCATTCCTAATTCAAGAGAAAACCAAACATGGCCCATGGACCTTCCCAAAGTAATCAGGTAGAATTCCCATTGTTAAATCTTTGCGATACACTTTTCTGACAAAATGCTAGACATTCCACTGCCCTATCCTTAATCTATGTTCCCAGCTATCATCTTGCACTCTTCACAAAATCAGGCTGACACAGAAAAAGGCCACCACCATGTGTAGACTCTGCTAAGTTTAAAATGAAGAACTAAGTTTGCTCACAACACTTAGATGTGGCTTCAACCCTACCCTCAACAAAATAAAAATAAAAATTCTCTGATGGGAAAATAATGGAATGCAAAACTGGATTCCTGTTTTTTATGAAATTATACATACTAGAAGAGCTCTTAGCTCCTGCTATGCATCCAATACACTTGAAAATTGTTCTTACACTGATATGTTTAAGGTTAAAGTGCCAATAGAAAAATGCTCATCACATGCAGAAGATGGGGGGGGGGGGGTAAATAACAGAGAAGATATAGAAAATGCAAAAAGAAGAGCACTTCGAACATACCTAAGAAGGGTTTTGCAGCCAATGCATGTGAGCTGTTTCTTTGCAAATTTCATAATGCCACCTGTTGAAGGAGTAGATATGGAAATAGATCTTGTGTGACTTCCCTGAAGAAGCTCCTTGCTGGCATTCTTCAAAATGGGCTCAAAAATTCTTAAAAGTGGCTGCAAAGTCAACCCTACTGTTAACATGTAATCTAAACAGATGACCAAAACATAACTTGACTTTAGACTACAATACACTAATCTAACCTTGCTAATTTGGTTTTCCAGATAGTATTGGGGGTCTATTGGTATGTTATTTTCTAGAACATAGATGGGATCCTCTGATTTCTCAAAAGCCTGATCACCAACAGAGATAAAATTTCATAAACCAGGAAAGTAAAAGGAATTATCTTCCACTGGAAGAAATAGAATTCGATAATACAAAGCCACCAGATCAATTACCTTGGCACCTTTTGCACCTTTTATAATGACATAAGGCACTCGATCCCCAACATTTGGAGCAGTGGCAGCATCTCTCTATCAATCACATGCATCGTTATGACAGTTAAATACAGATGCAACATCTAATTATTAAAAATTTCAAGAACCATAATCTATTTCTTTTTCTAAAGACCAGGATTTGCGATAAATATTAAATAAAGACAGGACACCTACAAAGTTATGTCAGCTGAATGCAAACTTCAGTAACTATGGGACACTACAGTAAGTTAGTAACTCGATTTTTTGAGATATTCATGCATATTTAATAAGTGCGGATTCAATTTGAACAAATAATGAATGTCCAAAGTTTGGAACCAGATGGAATTTGAAAACTTGTCCGAATCTGGAGACTTTGAACTCAAAACGAGGAAGTACACGAGTAAAAAGTTCAGCAGACCCAAAAAGCTGGGTACTTGGAGTTTAGGTTTGCATTGAACATCCAAATTCATTCAAAATCCACAACTTCAAACTCATGGATTGGAGAAATTTTGGCCAAAACACTTTGAAAAAACATTTTATCCCATAAATTAGTTTAAAAATATACTCAATTCAACAAAATTTCATAAAAGTGTATCATCTGTAATATGTCCATAATTACACAAGAAAAAGCATCAGCTGCATCAATACACATTCTGATGAAGTAGATAACGGAATCATTAAAGCACCTTGCGCATGCGTTCAGCAAGTTCAACATGAGCTGCCTTTACTTCATAATCATCTCCTGTCTTTGTCAAACCCTGTTAAGCTAAATGCTTTAGTACAAATACAGAACATTGATGTCTTCGATGTTTGATGCTTGATGCTTTAGTAAGGATACAAAAATTCTTAAAGGCAGTTTAAGGATAACATCAAAAGCCAATAGATGGCACCATAGCACCAAAACAATTCCCCACCTTAGTAATAACCAGAAGTGACAAATCCATGCGATTCATTAGAAGATCTGAAATTGTGTTCTTTACAAATTGAACCGCGCCAGGCACATCTCTGTCTATTAGTATCTTGTGAAGACACTCATTTACCAGATTTTTTACCAATAGACAGTTGTCCCTTCGAACTGTTTCAATGCCTGTCCAAGACATATGACAAATTAAGAGACATACTATAAACATTTCAAAAGCTTGAACGTTTAGAAGTTCCAATATTCACCTTTAGTATCCATTTTGTCAAATTTGTCTGGATTTGTCCAGAATAAACCAGCATATCGCTTCTTGCTAATCAATAGATATGGATAATAAACCTTCTCAAACTCTAGCTTGATGGGCTTCACCACACAAATATCCAATAAATAAACAGAAGGCATTAATTACAAAAACAACTCAAAAGAAAAAAAAGTTCAATTAAAAGTGCACATGAAATCAGGTCAACAGTTGACTTTAAAAGAAAAAATAAACATGAAAGTTTTCACAACAAACCATCTAAAATAGTAGTAAATGCACTTCAACATTACAAGCTTATTAGGGAAATCAAAATGCCAACAAAATATAAATCGCTGACAAGAATAATAATTACAAATCCTAAATAGTAAATTCACCAGCTAATCATAGAATACTGAAATCAATAAATTACGAAGAAATAGATAATAACCCTCTTCTTGCACCATATCACCATGAAAATAGGATAACTTACTTTGATGAAAGTTCCACTAATACACTCAGCAGCTTCACGGCCCAACTTCATCGCTGCTTGTACAGTAGGAACTCCAAATTGCACCATAACTGAATCAGTGTCACCATAAATAACCTGAAATTATTAACTTGATCAGATCAGGCTATTACAATAATAAGGTACAGCTAAGGCGCTGGACCCAAATTGAGGCTTAAGAATATACATAAATAGTTCTAATGGTATCAAATGGGGTAAAGAGAAAGTTGGGACAGATAGGGATAAAATCACATATGCAATGATTGAGCATAATTCTTCAAGGAAAATTTATATATCCTTGGTACGTGCTTCATAGGGGTCTCAATATGAATTTAGCATTAGAAGATGGATCTTCAATAAAAGAGATGCTAGAAGCTTTGGCATGCCAAAGGTCATGGGCAGCATACAGAAGTGCTACAGGACCAAATAACAAACCCTTAAATTGCAGCAACAACCTGTTGCAATTAAGGTTTGATCAACAACTTGAATGTATATTGCATCAGTGCCCATCACTACATTGGTTTTCAGAGACACCATGGTATTCCTGCCACTTCTAGAGGTAGTATAGGGCAACTCTAGGAGAGAAGATAAGTCTTTTAATCTCAAGCCATGCACATAGTAACATGTCTGTAATCTCAAAGCTTGAAGAACTTTGAGAGAGCCAATCCATACACATGAATGCATAAACAGGATAAGCTACATGTATATTTTTTTTTTTTTTTTTTGCTAAGAAACACTGCAAAAGAACAGATAAAGGCAGGCATTGACCAGTTGAGAGGTGCAGATAAATCTGAGAGAAATCTCTCTACCTATCACAAACCAGCTCATATCTAGCCTGCCATTGTCTAATATAGTTTATCACATTATGCACACTGAAGTTCGTGATGGCATACCTCTGCATTGTGTTCGTAGCCCCCTAGTATAGTAAACTTGTCTTCCACAAGTTTTTTTGTGTGTTCAATCATCTGTCGACCTTCAAAAAGCAAACAACTAGTTAAACTGAGCAGAACTAGTAAGCAATATGCTAATGTTTTTAATCCAAAAAAAATTACAATTTGGAAACACATTTTGTTAGAGTACCATAGCTTGTAACACTTGAGGATATTTCTAGACATGGCAATTGGGCAACTGTAGCTCCTGTAAACCCATAAACAGAATTCGCACTAATCTGAAAGAGGAAAAGATGTCAAAGACTTCAAATTAATTGAAAATAGGTACAGGCTACAGAAGCTGCCAATCATCTAATTAATTTGGAGCTTTGTAAACTTACCTTCAATGCCAGTTGGCGACCATCTAGAACAGCCTTCTCAAAGGGATCCTTCGCTTCCTAAAATCATAAAAAATTGTAATAAGCAATAAAAAGTCTGAGTACGTGGTTGTTGAAAATCTAGGGACTGTGCAGTGGGATAGAAATATATAGTAAAAACTTCTAGCTGCAAGCTAATGCAATTAGAAAGGTGATCACCTTCAAATCTGCTTTTGCTCTTTTTCGAGCAGTTAATAGTTCTTCAAGAATTTCAGGTAGAATTCCCTGAAAGTATATTGTATAACATTCTCATCAATAACAAATTTGGATTCACCAATTTCACTCTTTTTTCATGAGAAAACAAATGCCAGCAACAACAAAAATTCTTGTTTAATTAACTAGTTACCTTCTGTAAATTTGACTTCACAAAAGTTTCACCAGATGGAGTTTTATTGATACATTCAGGTGGAAGGTTCAGTTTGCGAACATCTTCAGGCGTTACCTTCACAAAAACCAATAAAGATATAAAAAAATTGGCAGAAAGCTTGTCATTTAGAATCAATTTTTGGACAAGTTAAACATTTAAAGAAAACAGCTACTGGAAAAAGGTCCAAATGTTCACCAGAGTGCAGTAACATAGATTGTATGCCATCATTATTGATGGATACAGGGATGCAAAATCCAGTGTTGCAATTGGCTTTTCATAGAATCCTGCTTTTGGCTCCAAAACCTGATTTTTTTAACATCCCAAACATTAGCAGAGATATTAAATTCCAAAAGGAGAAGTAAATCACTAAAGTTGGAATACAATACATATACAAAGAACTTAATCTTGTCAAGCTAATCTTTCAAAATGGATTACCATTCTTACAAAAACATCAAAAGCACCATTTCAGATCTAACATGGAATCAGCAGGAACCAAAATCTCCAGAGATACACCCAACAAATATTTCTTCAGACTTGAAACAGTTACCCGCCAGCATACCATGAGCTTAACATTATAAATAATAACAGATTGGCAATAGCAATTAAATTATATCAGGCAAGAATGCAAAACAGAACCATAGCATACCATGATTCACATTTTGCTACAGGCATAGCAAAGTTTTTGAGTCAACTAGTCAAGAACTACAGAAGCAATATAAAGAAAACACACCGGGGTTTCAGGCCTCCAATTCATTGTGAACTGGGAATTTTTCAAATAAGAGTATGTATTCTTCTTCACACAAGCACTGTTAGTCGATACAGCAGCACCAAAGTAACCTATTAATTAGCTTTCAGTCCTTCCATGAATGGAAGGGGAATAAAGAAGGGGGAAGACAAAATTGCATATCCACAGATGAGCATGCGAGGACATCCCAAACACAAGTGAGCCATGACGATGCCAAGAAGAATATTAAATAGGTTGAAACAACATCAATTATTACACTTTCATAGTTTCAATTAGCCAGAAATTCTATATTAAGCTTTCCTCATTCACACATTTGAAGTCTTTCTGAGTCAGTTAAATTCATAGCAATACAAGTGAACAGCAAATAAAGCCCAGGATATAAAAAAATTTAAAAAACTAGGCAATGTAGATGTTGACTCACAGTTGCGCCTTCATATTTTCCTTGTTCAGATCCTGCCTGCTTGACATTCGGAATAACTAGGTTTTTTTCCTTGGCCTTCCTCAACAGTTGAGAAAGCACCTGAAAACAATAGTTTAAAATTAGCCTGATTAACTTGATGTCAATTAGCAACCTAAATAAAATCTAACCACCTAAGGCAGCACAAAATTTTAGTTTGGAGAGGAAGATAGGGATAAACAGAGCCATAGCTCAACCAAACTCATAGTGTATGCATGCCTATATAAAAAGGTCTTTCCTAACAGAATCTCGAATTCTTATTCATCGAGCACTGATCAAATTGCAGCATGGTCACCATGAAACAGAGCTTTTCTCTCTTCACTTCAATTATAGATTCAAACTTTTATCGTACAAAAGATCTTCATGTGTGATTTTGTAGTGGAAAGTTCTGTTATGAGGTTCTTTTTTATACACATCTAGATCAAAGTCCTATGTGCTGAAAATTGCAAATGCATGTACTCTTTTCTTTTTGTATAAAAAATTGAGTATAAATAACATACTCATCTTCCATCTAAGATCCTGCATTCACAAGCCGCATAGCTAAAAATGATCATTAAGAAGTTGTTGTAGCACTGTAATGTTTATCGTAACATGAAATCACCTGCCAATCAAATCATAGTTTTTTACCTTCCCTATGCTACTAATGATATTCACAACTAATAGCATAATAACATATCTCATCAATTCTAACCAGTTTGTAACCATGTTTATGACTACAAACCTAACAGATTTGATATTGAAAGTCTATATTGATTTTAAACATGCATTGCATTTAAATTCTGCAACTGAATTCCTTCTAGCTCATTTTGATGTCCAGTGAAATTATTTATTTTCAATTCTGGAAATTAATTTATAAAAATTACATCATAGAAAAACTGTTCTAACTCCAGTGAGGCAATGCATCAAAATAGCACTACCCTGGTCTAACCTTGATGCTTTGTCCCCTGGCAAGAAGAAAAGAGAGAGGGACACCAGTTACACGGGCCATTTCCACATAGTTGTAAATGAGCATCAGTTTGTCCAAGAGTCGCTGTGGGAGATATGCATCCTGAAATTCCAACAAGATGTTAATTATGCAGCGAATGAGAAAAAAAAGGCTTTTTACTTTAAACATGCATAATGTACTAGTCAAGAAAACCACTTAATAACATTCGTCAACACTGAGTCCTCCAAAGATTGAGGGAAGGTTGGTTAATGCACAGACATAAATATCTTTAGGAAAAGGGAGCTCTTTCTGAATTACTTCTATTCATGACCCATAATGTATTTCAAACCACATTAAAGACTACTACCATCACCAGTTTCCCCTAAAAGTTAAATTTAAATCAGTTTTGAAGAAAAACATTCACAGAATGCGACTGCAAATATAATTCCTTAAACTTAACACTGCTCTCAATGATAGAATGCTTTTATGCAATAATAGATCTTTGGAATAGGATGACTTTTATTTAAAACTAGAATTTACAGGAGGATGAATTACTCTTCATAATGAACGATTTTATTTCATTGGAAGATGGACATCTAAGAATATACCTGTTCACACCTGAAATTTAAATTATCAGCAACTATCTAGAATCTAAAAGAAGATAAAGCTTCATCCTAAATAGTTGAGAAGCTAAGTCCACATGTTGAGTTAAGTTATAGTAATGATGAAAGACAAGAAAATACAAGCTCTCTTGCCCGCTTGATGAAAATTATCTCTTCAGTGGGTTTGTAAAAAGATTCACCAACTCCTCAACTGCAGGTAATCTCTAATGTGAATGCTTGTTGTGCAGAACAAAGAAAAACCCAAAAAATGGAAATCCGTCATTCAACTGCAATATGACAATCATCTGAATCCATCTCTCAATCACTCGGCATTTGATACAAGCATATCAATAGGTTAAATGCAATTAATAATGAAGCCAATATGGCTAATACGCCAGAGATTCCAAGTAGAAAGATGGGAAAGAAGAAGTTGTCAAGCCAAACCATGCACCTTTAAACAATATACAGCAAGCCGCCTCCTAGTTTCTGCATTCCCATTCTGAAGATCAGATATTATTGAATGGTGAACATCCTCTTTCTGCATGAGACAAAGTGACATCAGCAAGCTCAACCCCAGATGTACATTTAATTCAATAGAAAGCAAACAAGAAAAAGTTTCATTGAAAGGATCAAATGGATAATGTGTTAAAGGGAAGTAAACTGACACCTTATACAGACTCGGGATAAAAAAAATAGTAAATGAGACTAGGTTTCGTTTTTTTCCAATCCATGCCCATGTCAGAATCTCGGAAAGAAACATGAACAGCTAAATACCAAAATTAAGGCAGAAATGCTTAGAAAGAGCAAATGGGAAAGGGGGGAACGGTCAAAAGGTGGAAACAAAACTGATTTTCAGAAAGACTGATTATTCCTGGATGTGTATGTACATAATCAAGACAAAAGATTGATAACCAAGACAAATCAGTTATAGAAAATCCATATCGAAATGATATCAAGACAAAGATTGACAACCAAGACAAATTCTGTTGAGCTTTATTGAAACAATATCTCAAAAACTTACCTGCTCAGAGAGAAAGTGTGTTGAAACAGAGTTTAATGAATAAGAACTTAGTTTATAATCTCGTTGCATGACCTGGAAAAATGAAGAACAAACGTAATTAATTATGTGAGAAAATATAGATAAACTTCTCTATCATACAAACAAGGAAATGGTTCGTGAAACAAATATGCTATATAAACAAGACCTGAAGCAAATCAAATTGAACTCTGCCTTCAACTGTAACTTCTTTACTTTCCCTTGTCCCATATTGCCTGTAATACCAGCATGTATAAGCATACCAATCTTTTCATATATGGAAAGAATAAAGAGATGTAATGACCAGGAGAGTGTAAAGGAGCCATGCGACAGAAACTTTAGAAAATGAAAATTCACCTTCTCTTTTGAATTTTTCAGGCATCAGTGATAAATGCCAGCAGAATTTACAATCCAACAAAAAAGTTAGAGGCATATATGAGATGGGTATTATTATCTACCTCTTCCATGCTGAATATATGAGAGAAATTGTTTAGCCTTGCTACTGAGCCCAGGAACAGTTTCTATACACTACTTAAATATCAAGGTGCTATAGTGGAATTAGAAACAAGGGATGACATGGCTCTCGACATAAAAGATTAATCTGTGTAGTGGCCATTTTCTATACACTACTTAAATATCAAGGTGCTATAGTGGAATTAGAAACAAGGGATGACAAGGCTCTCAATATAGAAGATTAAGACCTACTTTTATGTTCCAAAAACAGAGAAAAGGTGTTTCCATTTTCAAAGATTAGTCGTGCCTCATTACTAATATCACTACTGGAGTTGACTTTAAATATTGTTTCCAATTAGATTTAAGAAATCATGCTGTCTGTGTAGTGGCCATTTTCTATACACTACTTAAATATCAAGGTGCTATAGTGGAATTAGAAACAAGGGATGACAAGGCTCTCGACATAAAAGATTAAGACCTATTTTTATGTTTCAAAAACAGAGAAAAGGTGTTTCCATTTTCAAAGATTAGTCGTGCCTCATTACTAATATCACTACTGGAGTTGACTTTAAATACTGTTTTCAATTAGATTTAAGAAACCATGCTGTCTGTGTAGTGGCCATTCCAATCAATTAACCAATTCTCATTAAACAAATTATAAAACATGGTAATTATTATAGTGAGTGTTACCTGGATGAAAAGGTCGCATCTTTGATCCGAACCCTGCTGTTCCTGATGCGGCCCAAGACAGGAAATTCTGATATTCCCAAGGTTGCAGCTCTCTATAGATCAGAAAAAAACTACATATTAAATTTAGACAACTGTAGATATTTTAGCAAACATAAACATTAGCATTTCTAACCACAAAAAAAAATCCAAAAGTGATCTTTGCATTATGATACAAAATTAGGAAAACCTCCAACCATGAAAATGTGCAAAGAGAGTACAAGGAACATCTAAAATACCTCAATGAGATATGGCAGATCAAATTTGCAGATATTATACCCAATTATAATATCTGGATCAACTTCACGAATAAATTCCTGCGAACAAAACCAGCTTTATTATCATAAATGCATAAACAAAGGATAGCAGAATGACTAGTTATGCTCTTCTTGCAGCAGGTCTAACCATTAAACTGTCACTTAGTATTGTACAAACAGGGCTACACTGATATAGTAGGGTATCATTGGCCATGAAATGGTTTAAGAATGGGTATGGATTGCCAGAGTATCAATCATTAACAGTAGAATGAAAGCTAGCTAGCAATAAACAGCAGAATTAACACCTTCCAAGCTATCAGGACTTCTCTCTCTGTATCAAAAGACATAACATCCACACCAACTATCGGAGAACATGAGTTCAGGGTCATGATATTACGAACAAATGGCTGGTCCTCCCCCTGCAAAGTTACTAGATTTGCCACCTAGAAAAATATAAACAAGTCAGAAACAGTGAAGAAAATAATCCAATTCAGCAACCAGACTGCTTTACTGAAATAATTAATAAGACAAAGCTAGGAATAAACCTGAATAACGGGATCATGCGTTGGCTCAGGAAAATGGCCTTTGCGACCAGCACACTCTATATCAAAACTCAAAATGCGAAACGGGGCCATTTTTGAGAATTCCCCTTCAGCAGCATGGCTGATCAATTCTGAATATCTGGGAGCATCTATTAAGGAAAGAGTTTTCCATCTTGAAGAGCATAATACAGAAAAAAAATACTCAAAATTAGAATATTCTGCAATAAAGGATACAAGCAATCAAACTCCAATTGACAATTTGATAAGCTCTTTGAAGTCTTTTTGTATTTTCCAGCAGGTACTTCAATCCAATTTCCACCAACAACATTGCAGTCAATCATGAAACGGAGAGCAAAGAGGACATTGCTTTCATATGTCATGAAGCTCCTCATACCGAGTCCATCAATCTGGATGCCTTTATCAAGGATACCTGCAAATGATAGGAAAATTTTAACAAGATTGTATCTCCAAATACAAGAAAAACATTAAAGGATCAATGATGCTGTCCATGTATTCTTTCAGAAAAATTTAAGCAACCATCATATCATAGTTAAGATGTTTACCCCGGCAGCCAGAGACCATCGTTGGCAATGCAACTACAATCTTAAGAAAGGGATGAGATTGCTGCTGCTGATAATACATGATGCTCCTTTTATGCACCAATTCAATTCGTCGCACAAATTTGGGTACTTTAGTGTTCCTATTCACCTCCCTCATCTTCCCCTAAACCACAAACAAAAATGATAACTGGGTGAATCAAAACAACCAAATTCAAACAGAATATACATGATCCAATCAACTGATAAAACAAATTACCTCAAGAATCTTATGAAAATGGGAGATGTCATCTGGGTTCATTCCAGGAGGACAGCTGACGTAGAAATAGGGCTCAAATCCATGAACAAGACAGCAAACACTATGTCCTAACAAATACCCAACATATCAACTAAATAATAAATCCAAACAAGTCATAAGTTCACATCAAACATTCTTTTCATGCAGATCTAAATATTCAAGATTTTCCCACTTTCCACATAAACCAGCATTATGCATCTAAATCCCTTCTCTAAAAAGGCTTAACCCTGAGACTCCGAAAAACTAACACATTATCATTATGGCTTCGGCTAAAGCACACTTTTTGACAATTCTACTACATTAAGAACTCAAATAGAATTAAACTTTCGCATTTTTATCATAATTCTTAGAAACAATAAGCAGGAAAAACACAAATTTATGAGCATTAACTTACTTACCTTCTCCAGTAACCCCAAAAATTCTAAGAATAGCAGCAGAACCTGACCTATCAGGCAAAAGTTCTTTATGTGTCTCTCCGATCACGTAATCAATCTCGAGTTGCTGAAATACTAAACAAATCACAGAAACACGAACAAAAACCATAAAAAATTCAACAAATTAAAGAGAAAAACCGTATTAATCAACTACAACTAGTCACACAACAATCAAACACCAAAATCACTCACTGATACTCTGCGATTGCGACACGTAGCCATCTGATAACTTCGGGCGGGCCCATTTTGAGAGTCGAGAAGTAAGGGCTTGACGTTCTTTATTGAGATTCTCTTCGTCTTCTGCAATGAGGGTTTCGTCAAGGAAGACGTCTTCATCGAGGAATTCTTCGTCGACGGTGGGAGTGATGGCTTGGTGCTTCACCGCCGGTGATGGGTTCGGTGGCTGTGGCGTTGGCGGTGGGCGTTTTCTGGTGGAGCCGTTTCGGTTCATGGTGGTGTCCTTTTGGGCTTTGGGGTTTTGAGAGAGAGTGAAAATGGAGGGATCATGACATGAGATTCCCGCCAGTTTTGGATTGGGAGTCTTATTAATAGAGGATGGCACGTGCAATGCACGTGATTTCGGCTCCATTGAAAGATAAACTATATTTCTGCCCTCATAGCTTCATCAGTGTTACCCTTTCATCCTCGTATGTTAGAATTCCCCAATTACCCATAAGGATTCAATTTTGCTCGTCGCTACAAATATAGCCATGGACAGTTCCTTTTCTTAGATCGCTTTTTCTTTTTTTATCTCTCAAATCCGGTGCATTACCTTGTGTATCTTAAAAATTCTCATCTAATTTAATTTAAAACGTAATTAAACTAGAAATTAAATTTATAAACAATTTGCTTTTCAACATTTTCTTTAAATTTGTGTTCGGTTGGGTACAATTTGCTTTAGTTTTCAGCATAATTTATCACAAACAAGAATGGCAAGTTTTCAATTTACATCTTGAATCAAAATTCCACAACTATTATTACATTACAAGTGAAGAGTGAAACCTAGACCTCTTGGCCAAGTTTCTTCGCGCTCTTCCCTTTTAAAGACAATGGCCTTAAGTGTAGGTTTGTTTTTTTAGGTTGCTTTTGCGTATGAAGCAAACCATGAAAAATACATATTTAGTAATATATAAACAGCTATTTATTGTTAATGGATTCCAATTAAATTTTTATTGAAAACACAGGTGAAGAAAAAGTTACTCCAAGTTGTTTTCTCAGCTATTGTAGCGGGATGTGCAGAGTGAATTTCACTCTGCACGCCCCGTGAATAGTATTCACTATTCATGATCGAACCGGCTCCGATCCAAATTTAAATGTATTAGATGGGGCCCGATCCAGAAAAAATAATTCCAATTTTTTTATTTTTAATTATGTTTTATTTAAAAAAATAGTGTTTAATATTATTTAATAACATTATATAAATTAGAAGGAGATCGCATGATGGCATATTATTTGCAGAATTTGATAGTAATTCCAATTTTGTTCCTGATAATATTTTACCTGATTTTGTTGCACGCTCAAAAAACCATGAAAACTATAGTTCTTGTCGGATGAATTTCGTATGTGATAGAATTGTAGATAGTATAATTGAAACAATAAAAAATATTTTATATAAAGTATTATTATTTCAAAATGTAATAGCACTAGTTAAATCTATAACATTTAAATTAAAAATCATCAATATTAATATATATATATATATATATATATATATTTTAGTTATTATAATCTCAATTTGAAAGTATTTTTAACCAAACATATTAAACTATTTTTTATTTAACCTCAATTTCAACGATAATTTTAATCAAACATGTATAAATACCAAATCAACTTTGAACAAAATATTTTTTATAAAATAATTTTTTTCAAACCAAAATAATAAATGGGATCCTGCATTTGAATGTGCTTTTAGATATTCTTCTCCAGTATTTGAATGTGGAAACCATTTGGAAAGGTAACTGCTGGAGTCTGCTGATATCTCCTCCCTTGATCACTCTCCACCTAAAATTAGAAGATTAGATCATGTCAATCGGCTTAATTTTTAATTTGTTATATGAAGATAGGTAAAGAGAAGAAAAGCCATCGATATATAAAAGAATAAACCGTTCTGATCGACTGGCAACTTCTTTTTATATATTTTCTAATGCTACCTGTATTTTGTGACCAAATGGTGGAGAAAAATGGCCATCTGCAATTTCAAAAATTCAGGTCCGGCACAGAGTCTCGAACCTCCTCCAAAACTCATAAAATTCTGGGATCCTGCATTTAATTCTTGCCCCTGTCATTTCAAGAGCGAACAAATGAAAATCAGAGACTAATAACTAGCATGTATGTTTTCGGAACTGAGATTCTGAACTCGTTTCTTCTGATTTCCTTTAAATGAACACAACAATCACTAATACAGTTTTTGAAAATCTTTTTTTTTCCTGGGGGGATTTGAGTGTTTTTGACAATCAATTATTCTTTTTTTTTTACATTTTTCAAAGTAAAAAACAAAAACAATCAAATTAAGAAAATAATACCAAACAAAAGAATCATGTGTAGGAAGTTTTCTTCAGAAAAGAAAAGGTGGGAATTAAGAATGTTGTTCATGCTGTACTAGCAACTACTTTTAACAAAACTGGGACGGGCATGCTTACCTGCCATCGCCATGGATTGAAGGTGAAAGGGTCATCGTATTGTTTCGGATTCATATGAACAGCTGGTGGGCAGACCATAACAATCCAACCTGCTGGAATCGTATATCCTGCACGATGCCAAACGACTTGTTAATTAATATCAAAGACAAGGAAGAAAGATCAGTAAAATCTGAAAGATGGATTCAGTTTAGGGAATTCGACACATGCCCTTTATTTCAACATCTTTAAGCACCTTCCTGAAAATTCCTGGGACAATGTTCCCAAGCCTTACAGTTTCATTGATAACCTGCAACACAAATATGCAAGCATTGAGCCACTCGAAAACATCAAGTGGGATGTTTTCCTTGTTAATTGCTAATTAATGTTGTTGGACTCACCATTTGCGTGAAAGTCATTGATTTGTATTCTTGCCAGGTGATCCTGGATTGATCCTTATTCTCTCTGTTTCTTAGAATTGCTTCATGCTCTTTCTGATAGCAAAAACACATGGGGTATAAAACAACACAAGTATAACGAAGACATTTAACAAGGCATTAAAATGCGTAAAAACTTACTGTTAATTCTTCTAACACTTGAGGATGTTCACCAACATTCTTAACAGCTAATGTCAGAGCAGTTGAAGTGGTCTCAAATGCAGCAAAAGCAAGTATAAGTAACAAATCCAAAGCCATTGCCTCTGTCATCAAACTCCCATTTTTCTTCATTTCCTCAATCACAAGATCAAGGAAATCTTTCTCCTGATTCTTTTTGGGCGATGCTCGCCTTTCTTCCATAATACTTTTAATTATCTCCAACGCTCTCTTACGTCCCTGAGTTTTTCAGAATGAAATCAGTAATGCTTATAGAATTATTATTATGAAACCACTATTGTAAAGTCCTCGACTGTAGATGTTTGAGATGGTGCAGGCTAGACCTGTAAACATTTCCAGTAAGCAGTTCCAGGAATGTTGAGGGGAAATGAAAGTAAGCCATACAGGAAATCTGCATAAGCTTGTCTCAGGTTCTTTGATGACTTTGATTCACTGTGACCAAACAACATTTTGGTACCAAAACTAAATTCCATCTGTGAAAACAAACCATTTAATATTAAGATCAAGATATTATAAAATTCAATAAATTAGTATCTGTAGTGTTCTTTACCGTGCTGCTATTGCAGCTCGAGAAGCCCATACTTTTTGTCGGGAATTTTTGCCAAACTCATGTAACGGCATGTTTATTAGACCTAAAATACTTGGACTTAGTGTGCTACTAGTGTAACTTGAATATTAAAATGTTTATAAATCTAACTTTTAATTGTGATTATAATAATCATTTATGTTGTTTATGAATCGACTCACAGCAATGCGCGAGCCATCTATCTAGTAGAGACTAAAAAAGATGGAATCCGGAATAAATTTACCTTTGCCAGAGTTTCTTGTAGCTCAACACTAGCCTGGCCGCACCAGTAATTCAGATGTTTGCATATCATCATTTTTTCAACATCCGGAAGAAGTTTTACTTTCAAACTTTCATTAACAACAAGGCTCATAACCAAGTTTCTTAGATACCTGTGTAAAGATCCTTCAGCAAAAAGCATATTTTCACTTCCCAAAATAGAATCCTAAAGTTACTTGAGAAAGTAAAACAATAAAAATATTATATCATGAATTGAATCCTATGATACAATTGTAAATGAAAATTTCATCTAATCACAATTGTCCCCCTCCCCTTAATCCCAGTCCATCAAAACATTCCTGGCTAGTGATAAGGGATGTAATACAGCACGTAACTCTCCATGATTGTAGGAGATAATGTAGCTAGATAGACTTACGTTATTCAGTTATTGTTTCCTATTGTAACTATATCTGCACAGCTCCTATAAATACAAACCTCTCCCAGCATAGTTTTGTGTGGCTTTACAATTACTTTCATGGTATCAGAGCAGTATAGGATTAACATCCACCGATCCAATGGCTTCAACTGCTCTCAATTCTTCCCTTTCTCTTCAAACAATGTTTCATATGATCACCATTAAACTT
>Ga0325410_1001986_pt1 | contig 22874 bp, 7 predicted proteins | sample PopdelMetagenome_16_FD_206182 | JGI IMG/M metagenome (GOLD analysis project Ga0325410, IMG submission 206182) | Populus deltoides microbial communities from Bellville, Georgia, United States - Xylem-PdIQD-R3 | ecosystem: Host-associated > Plants > Phyllosphere > Stem > Wood/Secondary xylem...
GTTTGGTTTAGAATGCTTTTTAAATTGAGGTTATAAAATACCTAATATATATATTGATGATTTTAAATTTAAATATTGTAAATTTAACTACTGTTATTACATCATGAAATAAATAATACTTTATATAAAAAAAAATTTATTGCTTCATTAAACTATCTACAATTCCATTACTTACAAAATTCATCTGATAAGGACTACAGTTTCATGTTTTTTTGAGCGTGCAACAAATCAGGTAAAATATCATCAGGAATAAAATTAAGATTACGATCAAATTCTGAAAATGCTATACCATCATGCGATCTCCTTTTAATTTATATAATGTCATTGAATAATGTTAAGCACTAGTTTTTTTATTAAAAAAATTACTGTTCGCGTGAATAGTATGAGTGAATTTAATTCACTTTGCACATAAGAAGTAAAGCAGCTCGAAGCTGCTTTGAATTTACCTGCATTTTAAACGCGAAATGCACTGGCCCTATAAATTATAAACTACGTTTTTTACTTTACCTAACAATTGTTTGTTGTGGTTTGCTTCAAAAGCAGAAGAAACCATGTAAACAAACAGACTTTCGAGCTCTAAGATTGAAATTATTATTGTAAATTGTAACGAAAAAAAATATTTTAATGTATTCTTAAACAACTAATTTGTTCTAAAAATAACATACTAAACTATTTACATATTAACAAGACCCACCTAACTAATTAAAAAATAAAAAATAAAATTGAAAAACAACTTCTAGATTTAATCTGCACAGTAACCTGAACTTTCGTCGGGTTTTTTAAATTTCATTATAACCTAACTATGGATTCAAAATTATATTTATTCTTGTAGCACGAACACATTTTAATATATTCCAGGAACAAGCTGTTGAATATTCCATGTCAATCGGTACCTGTTACATGTGAAGTAGGAACCCAGTTGTAGTTGAAACTTTGAAAACAAGGAGGTAATTATATAATTTAGAATGGCTGTGGAAATGCACAAAGTAATCCAGAGTAATTTATAAGAACCGTACTTGTTTTTTAAATATTTTTTTAAAAGAAATGTATTAAAATAATATTTTTTAAAATTATTTTTAAGATCAACACATCAAAATAATATAAAAACACCAAAAAAATATTAATTTAAAATAAAAAAAATAAAATAAAATTCAAATTTTTTTAAAAGCGCTTTTGAAACGCAAAAACAAACAGGGACAAAATTTTTTCAGGCAGATTACATTGTTGGTTTTGTCTTAAATTGCTAACATTTTGTTGGTTTATGTTATGATATTTTGCTTGTAATATTTTTTACTCTGACGTCAGTGAATATTCAATTACATATACTTTCAACTTTGACAAAAAATAAAATAAAAATAAATAGTATTTTTAACCCTGATAAATAAACCAGTAAAATAATTGTAAATCAATGCATATATATTTTTTAGTTTTTTTTTAAAAAAATATTTTTTAGACTCGACTGATCACTAGTCCAAGCTACTAACTCGGCTGGGCAACATGAACGTTAACTAAATCATGCGCGTGCGCATGAGCTGATAAAGGAATTAAGTTAGAATGTACATTGGAAGCGAATTAAAATTCAAAGTAAATAGTAACCAGTGAATTAAAATGAAAAGCGAGGAAAGAGAAGCTGACTTACCTGGTAGCTCTGAAGATGAAAACGTAATGGAAGATTTGTCGACTAAGCTCCTTTCTCTTTCGTTCTCCTTTGTTCTTGCTTTTCTCTGATTGGAATTATAATGAACAGTGCTTCAAAACGGTGCCGTTTGTGTCATTGGAAATGACTATTTTCACCTTGGCCTCTATACGTTTTAAATTTAACAATTGGAATCCTAATCAGTAATAATCAATTTCTAATTTTATCCCTGGATTAATTTTAATTGAATCCCTGAGTTATAATGCCATTTACACAACAGTCCTAAGTTTCTGGATTATTCAATTTGATCTTTAGACTTTAATTTCATGCAATTGTGCCTTGAATCAGCTCCAAACTTTGGTATTTCTTCAATTAAACCTTTGATTTCTTTAATTAATTAAATTAAAGTTTAATTAAGTCTGCAAACTTATCAATTCTTTAATTAAACTAATCCAAATTTTAATTAAATTCTCAAACTTATTAATTTTTCAATTGCTAACCAATTGACTTTCAAATTTGATAATTTCATCCCTGAACTTTGAATTTGTATTGTCTTAACACTATTTTTAAATATTTTTTTATTCATTTATTTTTTATTTTTTATTCAAAAATTAAATTATGACACTTGCATATCCTTTTCGGCCTGTAAATATATATAAAAAATCAAGTTTGTTCTATCAAGTCGGCCATTGTTTTAGAAAGTGTTTAAGAAGGAGTTTTAACTGTTTTATGATATATATTTTTAACCTTATAAATATTCGTTTTATGATATATTTAAGCAATTATAAACTTTTAAAGTAATTAGTTAGAAATGAAGGAGTGACCTCTACCCTCACCATGAAGGTTTTTTAAGAGGGGTGGAACGTAGCAAGCTAGGGTTCTAGCATGGAAATGGGTCTGCAAAACAAAATTGAAAGAGGAATTGGGAAAGAAGGCTGTTGATCGGGTTGAGGCTGGGAGGGGTGTTAATTCAGAGTTTCTCTAAGGGACGGCTAGGATTGCTTTACATGTCAGATGGATGGCTCACAAGGAAAGGCCGAGTCAAGCTAGCTTAGCAGATATCTACAGATCAGTACTTTGTTATGGTTCCAATTTCAAATTACTCCCTACTAATAAGACCAGAAGGCAGAAGAAACGGCAGGCATTATGTATTGAGTTTTCAAATTACTCCCTACTAATACCACTAATTATATTTTTTGAGTATAATAAAATTACTGTGACTTTGGTTTTGACTCTGGGTTTCAGTAAGGTTTTGTTTTGTTGGGCCAGAGAGTAATGGATCAAGCCCAATACAAGAAGGCCGATCAATCCAACAAAAAATTAGTTTTGTTTTGTTTTGTTGGGCCAACAAAAAACCTTGCCCAATAGACACAACGGTGAAAATGCCACCGATTTTGCGATTGTTTACTTTACAACAACTGTATAGATCTTCACTCGGCTGGGTTAGTTTTCCTTGGGTGTTCTTAGCGTTGTTGACTCGTATGGAATGCTAAAAAGGCCAATCAAATATTAAAATTCAATGAGTATCTTGTTGGATTGATTTCTAATTATTTACAACACTAGCTACTCCATCGATTTCAGATCAATTTTGGAGTGATGTGTTAAGAGTTTCTTCTTCTTCTTCTTCTTCTTCTTTTTTTTTTGATAACCCGGGGTGTCTGAGCCAGCTTATGTGCCCCACGACTAATCCCCGGACCCACTAAACACCCTGCAAGCCTAGTAGGCAGGTAAGGCACCGCGGGGGGTGACAGGCGTGCACGCTGAGGCTTGAACCCAAGATACATAGGCAGGAAAATCCTGCCAAGACCGCTGGGCTACAAGCCTCGGTGCGGTAGGTCATATATTAGAGTTTCGACTTGAGTAAAATCGAATTATATGTGTCATAGTTTTAAAATCGAATCGGTAGGTCATATATTAGAGATTCGACTTGAGTAAATTCTATTTTTTTAATTAAAATAATATTGTTTTGATAAAAAAAAATCCAACAAGTTGATCATCTAGTTTTGAGGAGGACCTGGGTTAACCAGTTCATCGAGCCATTTCAGGCTTTTGACTAGATTAGTTTCTTTTTTTAATTTGGATTTATTTAGGTCTCAGGTTATCCAGTTCCGGGTTAATTTGTCAAAATTAATCCAATTTAAAACTATAATATGTATAGTAAAAATATAAAAAATAAAATTTTTAAAAATAAGATGAGACAAGAGCCGACACTTAAAGTTAATCAACTTAAATGAAATTGAACACTTTCCAAGTTAAGTGAAATTATCATCCACATGAATAATGTTAAAAAGCCCATCAAATTATACAAAAAAAAAATCATTAGATAAATATAGTGAAAATATAATTTATTTATTAATTAGTTACAAGATTTGCCACATATTGATTTGAATTAATTATTGGGTGATTTGATTGGTTTCTTAGTTTCATCCTAATACTAAAATATTTCAAAGGTGGAATCCTATTTTACATTCAATTCCAAAATATTATTCGAGGTAACAAGATGGTAAGATAAAATTCCAAAATATTATTCGAGGTAACAAGATGGTAAGATAAAAATAAGAAGCAAGATATATATTTTTTATTTTTTAAAATTTATTTTTTATATTATTATATTAAAATAAACAAAATTAATTTAAAATAAAAATAAATAATCGCTCCGAGCATTCAGCCTTGAAATCGTTACGCTCAGATTTCCATGGTTAAACATGAACAAGAGAGCTTCTTCATGCACAGCCAACTTAGGGTAAACTCTGCTGGTGATTCAAAAACTCCCATGTGGATTTATCAACCTCATCTTGCAGAGTTGATCTGCAATCAGATACTAATTACGGTGTCAGTTCAAATTATTTGATATTTAGGGCTTCTTTTACATTTGGATTTGTGAAAGGGTATAAGGTCAGTTTTATGATATATTTAAGTAATTATAAACTTTTAAAGTAATTAGTTAGCAATGAACGAGTGACCTTTACCCTCACCATGAAGGTTTTTTAAGAGGGGTGGAACGTAGCAAGCTAGGGTTCTAGCATGGAAATGGGTCTGCAAAACAAAATTGAAAGAGGAATTGGGAAAGAAGGCGGGTTGAGGCTGGGAGGGGTGTTAATTCAGAGTTTCTCTAAGGGACGGCTACGATTGCTTTACATGTCAGATGGATGGCTCACAAGGAAAGGCCGAGTCAAGCTAGCTTAGCAGATATCTACAGATCAGTACTTTGTTGTGGTTCCAATTTCAAATTACTCCCTACTACTAAGAGCAGAAGGCAGAACAAACGGCAGGCATTATGTATTGAGTTTTCAAATTACTCCCTACTAATACCACTAATTATATTTTTTTGAGTATAACAAAATTACTCTGACTTTGGTTCTGACTCTGGGTTTCAGTAAGGTTTTGTTTTGTTGGGCCAGATAATAATGGATCAAGCCCAATACAAGAAGGCCGATCATTCCAACAAAAAATTAGTTTTGTTTTCTTTTGATGGGCCAACAAAAAAATCTTGGCCCAAAAGACACAACGGTAAAAATGCCACCAATTTTCCGATTGTTTACAACAACTGTATAGATCTTCACTCGGCTGGGTTAGTTTTCCTTGGGTGTTTTTAGCGTTCTTGACTCGTTGGATTGATATAGTGAAAGCGACATTGATTTCTGATTATTTACAACAATTGCTACTACATCGATTTCAGATCATTTTTGGTGTGTTTCTTCGGTTTCAAAAAATCATTTTTTGATGAGAGTGATGCGTTAAGAGTTTCTTCTTCTTCTTTCTTCTTTCTTCTTTCTTCTTTTCTTCTTCTTCTTCTTCTTCTTCTTCTTCTTCTTGTTTCTTCTTCTTCTTCCTCCTCCTCCTTTAATTATATGTGTTCTAGTTTTAAAATGAACCAGTACAATGTTTGGGTCATATAAGAAAGATTTAGCTTGAGTAAACTCTGATTGATTCTATTTTTTTAAAATTAAAATAATACTATTTTGATAAAAAAAACAAACAAATTAATGATTTAATTTTGACTGAATAAGGTTCGGGTTAACTGGGTCATCAGGTTATTTTGATTAAATTAACCAATTTATTTTCTATTTTTTTTCAATCCGGACTGCTTTAGATCCTGGGTCAACTTATCATACTAATCTAAGATTTAAAAATATAATATGCATAATAAAAATTATAAAAAATAAAATTTTTAAAAATAAGATGGGATCAAAAACCTGTCGCTCAAAGTCTCATACAATTAACTTAAATGAAATTGAATACCTTCTGAGTCAAGTGAAATTATCATCCACCATGAATAATGTTAAAAAGCCCATCAAATTACATAAAAAAATCATTAGATAAATATAGCTAAAATATAATTTATTTAATAATTAGTTACAAGATTCGCCACTATATTGTTTTGAATTAATTATTGGGTGATTTGTTTGGTTTCTTAGTGTCATCCTAATACTAAAGTATTTCAAAGTTGGAATCCTATTTTACATCCAATTCCAAAGTCAGCACATATGAATCATTTCAAAGAAAAATATAAAAAAATTAAAATAAACCTAAATGTGGAGGAAACAAAGAATAAAAGTTATAAGTCATACATTATCATGCTAATCCATGATTAATCTGAATTTGTAATTATTTATTCTAATATTATAAATCTGTTTAACAGCCAACCTAGTTACTTGTTAATCTAGAATTTGGTTGTGACAGATTTAAAATTAAATATTATATTATTTTATTTTATATTTTTTAAAAAATATTTTAATTATTTTAAAATAATATACTTTTAAATTAATCTGAGTATATTCAGATTAATCTATCTAATTTATGATCGACTGTTGGGCCTTTTGTTTATTCCTCGTATTATAAATGGTCTTTTGTTTCTATGGGCTGTAAATGGATAAAATAAGTGTGAGCCCAATGCCCAATAGGCAATAGATGGATTCGGCTTACCTTCAGCTCAAGCTTAGCGTCCAGAAGAAAGCAAAAAACAGAGCAAATGTGGAGAAAGACACAAAGAAAAAAAGAAGTAGACAGGGAATTGACACAGACAACAGCAACAACAAAGGTACATAAACTAACTAAACCCTCTCTTAGTTTTTCCATTTCAATGTTTTTTTTTTGGTTTCCATAAAAAGATTGCTCTATCGAAGATCTGTGTTCAGAATTCAAAGCCTGAGTTTTTTAGAGAAAGGTGGTCCATTTTGAAAGTATTTTTGATTTATTCTCCTCTCATTGTAATTTGTGAGAGGAGGAGTTTCAATTTCAAGTTTATGATTCGTGAGAGTGTGAAAGTTTTAAGCTTTTGCCATTGTCGATTGTTGAATTTTAAAAGTTTACTATTTATGTATAGTTTTATTGTTTCAAGCTTTTGAAGCAGTCTATATCGAGCATTGCTGACTCCATTTTGGTGTTTTTTAGTTTAAAGCTTTTTTTTTTTGTACTTGGATTGGAGGGTTTCGGTTGGTTGGAAAAAAGGTTAATTCTTATTTTGTGATGGTGGGGGGTGAATGCTCGATTTATTAGAGGATTATTGTTTTGTTTTTTGATTTCTTATTAGGTTAAGTTGGTGATATAGAGTATGAGTGGTGCTCCTGTTAAAAGATCGCATGAAGAGGGTGGTCATTCTTCTTCTTTGAAATTCCCTCCTCATGAAGATACAGGTTCGTATCCTAAGCTGACATCAGGGGTTTCAAATGAGTACCATCTACCATATGAGATGGGTCCAGATGCTAGGGTGGCTAAGATTCCCAGAACTGAGTCTCGAGACGTAGATAGAAGATCACCTTTGCATTCGATGTATCGAATCCCACCATCTTCAAATGAATCACACATAGTTTCTCATTTGAATGTTGCTCCTGAAAGAAGGCCTGAATCAAGGGATTCCAAGGACTGCAGAGACTACCAGATTGAAAACCATGAGCCAAGGACTGATGCAAGAGAGATGTATGGCGAGGCAAAGAGGGATTCACAAAGTGTTAAAAATGAAAAGGATGTGAGGCTTGAGAGTAGAGGGGATGACAATAAGGAATTAAAGCATGACAGAGAAGCTCGTATTGAGCCGAAGAATGACATGAAGATAGAAAAGGATGGTTTTGGTCCTGCAAGTAGTCAGGTGAATTGGAAGGAACCAAAAGAATACCATAGGGGAAAGAGATGTTTGGAATCTGCAGGTGTACATGTGGATCCTTGGCATATATCACGTGGAAATTCCCAAGGCCCCATTGAGATTGAAAAGGAAGTCGTCAGTATTGAGGAGAGGGATCATGCCAAAGTTCACGAGGCAGTTGGAGAAAATAAAGTTGAATTGAAAGGTGAGGATAGATTTAAAGACAAGGATAGGAAGAGGAAAGATTTGAAGCTCCGGGAATGGGGAGACAGAGATAAGGAAAGAAGTGATCGAAGGGGAAGTATGCAAGTAGGCAACAGTATTGCTGAGGGAAAAGAGTCGGTGAAGGAAGAGAGAGAAGGTGAGAGGTGGGAGTGGGAGAGGAAGGATCTGTCAAAAGACAGGGAAAGGTTAAAAGAAAGGGAGAAGGACCACATGAAAAGAGAATCAGGAACTGGAGCTGAAAAGGAGGGTTTGCACAGTGAAAAGGAGTCTGTGGATGGATCTGTCAGAATTTCAGAACAGGAAAATCCAGCTTTGGAGCCAAAGAAACAGAAAGATTTTGATAACTGGAAAAATGTCGATAAAGAAGCTAAAGATAAAAAGAAAGAAAGAGAAGCTGACATAGAAGGAGATAGACCTGAGAAGGGCAGCACGATGTGCGGGAAAGGATCTGATGATGGATGTGCAGATGGTGAAATTGCAACTGAAAGGGAAAGAGGAGTTTTTAACTATGGAGTCCAGCAGCGCAAGAGGATGCTTCGGCCTAGGGGCAGCGCCCAAGTGGCAAATTGTGAACCCCGTTTTAGTTCCCATACTCAGGACTGTGAGGGGTATGTTCTTCAATTCTTCTTAATTGCTGTTTTAATTGGAAATTTGTTATGCATATGATTGATTTTGGGTTATTGACAGTTACCGTGTGGAAACTTGCTTTAAAGTATTTGATATGAATGTGGAAACTGCTATTATTGGAGCTAAGTGTCCAGAGATTTATCCTACAATGATAGTTTCTGAAGATAAAATTACTTTTATTGTAGCTGAAACCTTTAACCAAATTTGTCATTGTCATGTATTCTTTAGTATGTTGGTTCTCTTAGATTGGTTAAATTGAGCATCATTCCACTTTAATAATTCAAGAGTAAACTATAGTCTAAATTCATCATAACCAAGTTCCTTTATATCCTGCAGATGTCAAGGTAAGCTGTCATTTCCATTTTACGAAGCTGGAAATTTATTCGTGCCCTATGGCTAATGGGTTGCAGGGGAGTTGAATGACAGGATCTCCTTCAGAGTACAGATTGGAATGCTAAAACTGAAATCATTAGCTATGACTGCTTAATTGGATTTTTTTTTACTTCTTTCCTTTTCCACTCTCCTAATGCATTGGATATGCCAGAATGAGGTGTTAGCTTTCATATTTCCCTTTTCCCTTTCTTTTCTTCTTTGTGCTGTATAATTTTTTCTCAAGCTTCTATTAATTGGTAGTTTCTGGGCCTTTTTAGGTTTCTTTGTCACAACAAATGTGTAGCTTGTGTCAACAACTCATGGTCTCTGTGTCATAAATTACTTCTATTATTAAACATATTAGTCCTTGCTGATGGATGATACAAAAAATAACTTGATAACATCGTAGTTCACAAGTTACTTGATTTCCTTTATATGGCTATTGAATTTACCTTCTGGTGCTCCAGGCAAATCTGAGGTATCCTCTGTCATTTATAAAGTTAGTGAATGCATGCAAGAGCTGATAAAGTTATGGACGGAGTATGAAGCATCTCAATCTGATAAAAATAGTGAAAGCAGCCATAAGGGCCCCACTCTTGAAATTCGAATACCAGCAGAACATATTACTGCTACAAATCGCCAAGTAAGCTTGCTGCTGTATGTAATAGTTGATGCTTTTGCTTGTTTTCAACATATAATTTATTTCTTCTCTCATGTGTCTTTTTTCTTTCCTTTTTAATGTGTTCTTAAACTATCTTGGAATTGTATGTCTCTTGGCTCCATGGGGCTTGCACAACTGCTAAGGGGGTCAGAGGTGAGGGTATAGTTAGTAATATTCTCTTTGAGCCATTGACTCCCCATTACGGCATCTGATTTTTGTTTGTTTGGCCATGCCTTTCAATCTTACCACAAGATATTGATTGTCTCTTGTGTGGGAGCTCGTGGGAAATTCTAAGGATGCATTGGGGTCAGAACTTTCAATTGCCAGTATTATCCAAGGATGATTACATACTGCATGCTTCTAAAACAAATAAAAACTGCTAAGTTATTAAACCTAAAATGTATCAGTTCATTTAATTTATTAGTTCCAAGTCATTCAAAGACTCAGAAGTTTAAAAGTTCGAAAAAATTCAACATATTGCTATTTCGTGATCATTGAAATGACACAGGAAGTTATAATACTTCTAAAGCTATCATCTAATTACTTAAACTACCAGATCTCATGGCTTTAATAAAAAAGTAATAATCCTTCCAATATGAAAATTGCTGTTGTCACTTCCCTTTCTATTATGAAAATTTAATTTATAATTGGTTTAAGTTTCAAACAGAAAGATTTACCAAAGGTTTGTCGTCCGTGAACTCTAGCCTCAACATTCTGACTCTTACTATCTGTTCTAAATTATGGTTACTATTTTTAATTTATTTTTTGAGTTGCTTGTACTTTTCAATGAATTGAAATATTCAAATTGTGAATAGTAAGGTTCTAACAACCAATGGAATTTCCATTAGCTTCCTTAAAAAGTTTCGAACCTTTTTACATTGTCTGAATAAAGGTTTCTTCATAGAGTCCGATTCTTATTAGTTTGATTACGTGAATTTAACTAGCCTTTATCCGAAAGTTTTGGGAGGTTTAGAATTGAATGATGAGATCGGTTGTGTGGGGTTCGGTTCTTTCTATATGTTTATGTGTGTTGTGTCTGCAAACTGAATCTTTGAAAGATACAGCTATTCTTAAATTTTAAGGTCAATTTGTTGGTAGATAAGTTGTATATTATGTGGGTGCCTTTTATGTTCTGATGTGTACAATTTTTTACTGTGAATTGTCAGATGGTCAACTATCATTAGAAGAGAAGAGGCCTCTATAAGAGCAATTATTTGACATGCTAGCTCTAATATTACAGGATTTCTGCTCTGCATAGTTTGATGCCTTCATGTTTGGGTATTAGCTATTAGATAAGTATGCCCATGCTTAGGTCTTTAAGTTTATTAAGTGCAGGTAAGAGGTGGACAATTATGGGGGACAGATATATACACAAATGACTCTGATCTTGTCGCTGGTATGCTGTGATATGATGAACAGTAACAATTGTAGAATTTGTTTATATGTGAACTGAAACAATATTGATGTTGCAATTTTGTTGCAGTTCTCATGCATACAGGCTACTTCCGTCCCACTGCTTCTCCTCCTCCACCTGCCATCCAAGAGTTATGTGCTACTATCAGAGTGTTGCCTCCACAAGATAGTAAGCCCCTTCTATCTCGCCTTCTTTATGATGCTGCCATTTCTAAACACATTCACATCATGATCATGCAGTCAAATAATTCATGTAAATGTTACAAATCTGGATACAGCTATCCATTTGAACTTGTATGTCTCTACATCTTACTTCAGAATGAAATTTGTGTTGTTTCTTGAAGTTCTTATGTTGGAAGTTTGTGAAAATAATGATATCACCTAGATGGTCTGAGTAGTTTGGGTTTTGGTTGAAGCCTAGTCAACTTTGTAATGGTGTCTGAGATTGACCACGTATAATTGATTTTGCTGACATCAAAATCATGGATAATCCATATCCATATTTGCACAAGTGAATCACAAGGATGCAAAGACACATTTCAAACAAGATAACTAGAGCTCTTAAAAAACCCAACATGCTTGAACTGTGCTCTTTTTTCAATTGTCAAGATGACAATACTTCCTTTAATAGTATATAGCTATATGAGAAACTTAAATGAAGTATGCCCTTAACTCTTTCTTGCTAATATTGCCTTTCTGCATGTGTGTCCTTACCATCCATGCTTTACTTGTGTGGAATTTTAACACGAACTTTGATATGTGCATTAGGCTACATTTCTATGCTGAGAAATAATGTTCGTTCACGTGCCTGGGGAGCTGGAATTGGTTGTAGCTACCGTGTTGAGCATTGCTGCATCGTGAAGGTGGTGGAATTTTTTTTGCAATTGTAGTTTTAGTCACCATTTTTCTGCAATTCATTGAGAACCTTCAGAAATGTCTGAGGGTGTCATAGCGGCATTGCTATTACCATCTTCACGAATATTGCTTGCTGCTTGTTTTATCCTACAAAATCCTAGTCGTGAAATGCCTTCAATCATGATTATTTCTAATTTCTTGTTTATTTCAGAAAGGAGGTGGAACCATTGATCTTGAGCCTTGTCTTACACATACATCAGCAGTGGAACCTACTCTTGCTCCTGTGGCTGTTGAACGGACAATGACTACCCGTGCTGCAGCTTCGGTATGACATTGCCATTTTCTTCCATAATCCTTTGAGTTTATGTTCTTACTCTTTACTTCTCTGTATACTGTTCCTATATCAATTTGTAGAACTGTCATCTGAGGTAGAGCTCTGAGCAAATGTTTTACTCTTTATGATTTTGCTTATTTCAATGATAATCGCATGTTTGTGCTACTAATAAAAAGAGCTATAATATTTCTGTGACCAAGCACTTTTCTGTTATTTGGATCTACTTACATTATGACAGCTTTTCTCTTTCAGAATGCATTGCGGCAACAGAGATTTGTACGTGAAGTTACAATACAGTACAACCTTTGCAATGAGCCCTGGTAGATTCTAGATCTTTTTGATAACTATGATATGCTGCAATTTTTCAGATCTGTATGGACTTGGAGATTTTTGTCTTATGGAAAGTAGAAGTTAATTTTGCCATCATCCAAAATGGTTTGGAAGAAACTTGCTTTGTGTTTTATTAATAGTGATATCCATATCATGTAGTTATTAATGAAAATGTCAACTGCATGTGTGTTCAAATACATATGTTTGTCTATTGTGCTAGTAGTCGTTGACCTGTGGATCTTGCTTTTAATGCCCCTAAGGCTGCAATAAAGAGATGATGATGACCTATTTCAACTCGGTGATGTAACAAGTTTTTCTTCACATGAAAATTTAGATCTTTTATCATATAGCTGTGTGTAAAATAGGTCATCGGTATTTGTGTTTGGATTTAATTCTCTTTTCTGATCAAGTGTAGAGGGAACAGAAAAGGAAAAGAAGGGCTTGAACATTTATATATAGAACAACTCTCAACTTAGATCTCATAGAGAGTTTATTTCATATCCACCCAAACAAATTCCGTTATCTTTGCTGTGGCATCAATTGTTTCATCTTATTGTTTTGAAGTTGATAGCCTTCTTGGGAATTATTCTTGTTTTCTGTATGGGATTTTTCTGGTTTATGAAAACTAATAGCGACCAAGTTTTTAAAGCCTTTTTAAGTTTTTTTCTTAGCAACACATAACAGATATCCTCTATTAATTTCTACAACTGTTGTGCCATTAGTTTACTATACGTGCCCTAACCCTAGATCTTGGTTTTATATAGCTGTTCTAATATTTCATTTGATCAACTCTCCACAGTTTCCTACCATTAGACATGCTTATCTGAAGTTTGGAATGTTTACATGACAGTTTACTGGAGTTTAGAATGTTCCCATGACATCATTAAGTGTTTATCCTTTTTGTTATCTATGTGGACACTAATTTTCATTGCCTTGCAAGGTGTTTGCAATTTTCCAATTTTCTTGTCGCTGCTGTTGTCTATTAACTCTCTCGTATTTCTTGACTTGTATGTTAGTAAAATGTTTAATGTTTCTTTATGCCTGCATAATGTATCAGGATAAAATACAGCATTAGTATTGTTGCTGACAAGGGTCTGAAAAAGCCTCTCTATACTTCTGCACGTTTGAAAAAGGGAGAAGTTCTATATTTAGAAACACATTCATGCAGGTACTACCTCTTCTTCTTCTTCTTTTTGTGCTTTCTAGCTTGATACCGCACGTAGGTTTTGGAGGCACATTTTTTTATCTTATAGTAAAATTGTTTTAGCTTCTGTGTATGATTTTCATTTCTTTCTATAACTTGTTTTTTGTCTTACAGTAAAATTGCTTTAGCTTCTGTATTGTATGATTTTCATAACTAGCTGAAAGTTGCCACAGAATTTCTTGATGATAACTTCTGTAATTTCAAGTATTATTTGTTTTGTTGTTTGCCCATGCATAGAAAACAAAATTATATTGGTTTTTTGTATTTAAAATATTTAGTGAACGAACATTTTTTTGTGCGAGTCTGAGGTATTGAAATCATGAAGTTCACGTGGTGAATTCTTAGTGATGTTCTGATTCTGAATTTTTGATTTCTTATGTGAAGGTACGAGCTCTGTTTTACAGGAGAGAAAATGGTGAAAGTGACACAGGCTTCTCAGGTGCATGAAGAGACATATAAGTTCCATAATCACCACCCACATTCCTCAAACAGTGAGAAGCACGACTCTGATAATGTTCTTATTGATGTATTCCGGTGGTCTCGCTGTAAGAAACCACTACCGCAGAAGGTCATGCAGTCAGTTGGGATCCCATTGCCCCTGGAACATGTTGAGGTACTTCATTTCAATTTCTTTCCTTGAAACATCTCTTCATATTTAGATGTTGAAGTTTGGCATATTTTCTCGAAGTCAAATAAGGAGACTGCAGAAGAAACTCATATTGCCAGCTTGTAGTTACGTTTTTCTTCAGTTTTTTTATCCTTCTAGGCTGACCGCAACATCTGTGATTTTGAACAGGTATTGGAGGAGAATCTTGACTGGGAGGATGTGCAATGGTCACAAACTGGTGTTTGGATAGATGGAAAAGAATTCACACTTGCTAGGGTGCGCTTTCTATCTCCAAGTTAGCTATGGCTTCTTGTGTATCTACAAACAGTTGTGTAACAATTTGATGTATGCAGGAATAATATTTGGTTTGTAATGGTTTTATTTCTTAAATAAATCAAAGAATTGAAGTTAATCTCTTTTCTTTTTCGTTTATAAAAAATCGATTGGACTATATCCGTACCAGAGTATTTGAGCAACCAAAACAGAAGTACTGGAACTTTGAATATTGGGAAGTCTGGCATTTCTTCCATTCCAAGCAAGCTAATGACTAAAGGAAAGCATCTCTCTGCAATTTCTTATTAGCAAAATTAATTTCAGTAGACCAGATTGATCGAATTTGTATCCATGTTCTCCTGACTACTTGGTACACTTTGCTTGAAGACATCACGAGATCCAGATATTTAATATGAAATTCATCACAAGCTGATGAGCCCACTTCTTTGCCAAAAGCAGAGAGTAACTGCATAGTCAGGGTCTGTTAAACCAACTAGCTAGAATTCATGTGTTGAAATACAAAAAACTACAAGGAAAACGAGAGATCACACAGAGACTACATCTTCCAGTATCAATTCTGTTAGATTAAAGATTTCATCTTGGTGCAAGTGCAAAAGCCAAACGGATCTGCAAGTTACAGTGTGCCAGATGGGAAGCAACGTCAGAGCCCTCTCAAACAAGGAAGGAGATGGTCTTATCCATGCTAGCTGCTGACCCGAGTGTTTTATCCATGCTAGCTGCTGACCCGAGTACTGAAGTATGTTATTTCTGGCCAAGTGATTTTCTTTGGAGTTTGTATCTTCATTAATTCATTAGAGTTAAGGATTTAAAGCAGTGTAATGTGAACTCGTTGAATAGTTAGTGTGAATAAATAAAGCAGAAAGTAACATGAAGTTTGCATGGTGGTTTCCATGAGAGTAATCATTGCATACAGGACAAAGGAAGCACAAGGGATTTGCACCTCTGTTTTATTTCTTTAGAGTAAAAAAACATTAAGATGCTTGCTAATTGCAATGACTTTAATAGCTAGTCTTCCACTAAGAGAGATCTCTCTCAGTATACCATTGATTTCCTAATTTCGTATTTGATAAAGTTGCTTCCACTAAGAGAGAGATCTCTCAGTATCCCTTGATTTCCTAATTTCCCTCACCAAATTTTATTTTGATACAGTTGCTTGCACATTGCACTTTGATAAAGTTGCTTCCACTAAGAGAGAGATCTCTCAGTATACATTGATTTCCTAACTTCCCTCACCAAATTTCTTAAACATATAGCATGTCTTTAAACGGATCATACTGTTCTGATTCCACAAACTCGTGGATAGAACCTGAGGAGGCCAGCCGTCTTCTGAGAGTTAGTTCAGTAAAATCTAATTAGTAAATGTCGTTTCATATATAGTATCTTGAAATAATTTGCAGAGGTGGGAATAGTCCCAATGTATTTCTATCTTCATTAATTCATTAGACTCAAGGATTTCCTAAGCTGTTCACCTTCACCCATTCCATCCTCAAAAGGTAGAGCACATAACCCTTAACGTTGAGTTTTGCAACTGAACCACGGAAACTTGTTCATCTAAAGCAACTAAATTCAATGAATCCAGGAACAGGGGCTTGATCGCCTCCATGTACTTCCAGCATTCTTACACAAGGTTGAGAATCTAGCAGATTCAATATTCCAATTCTTGCATCTCCAGTTACAACATTTACTTCATCCTTGAAAACAGCTGCGTGTTCAATCCAGGTGCACAATTTCCACTCAATAGCATAGTCAAAGAAAATCCAATCGCCCTCATGATCTCCTCCATGTCTATAGAATTGTAAATAAGGGAATATAGTGGAAAAAGCTATGAGAAATTGTTGATCGCTTAAAGGAACTCCTAGAATGAACGTACAATGGCAATTGCATGGACCATGAATATAAAACTGATGTCCCGTAAAAGGAACCTTTGCAATGTCTTCCTGGATCTTTCAGGAACAAATATCACAAGACCATCCAGTGCAGGTTTTACTAACAAGCAAACAGTAGTAACTGAGCATTAGTCCTGCCCTCTTATGACAGTATTGAGATCATGTATCAGATCTGATTTTATATATGTCATTTCCATGTATAACTTGTTTTTTTAATCATGAAAGATTGTAGTTAAATCTGATATTAAGACAAATCAGATCAAAATGTTTCTATTTGACTAAAATGGTTGCTGCTTCTTGTAGTTGTGTAGTCAGTGATGCTCTCTCTTCCCTTTCTCATCTCCTGATCATGGCCTCTTAATTTTCAAATGCTACTGATGGTCTTTACACTAGGTAACAGGCTCTAAGATTATAAGCAGAGTTTCTATTTGAATAACATGATCAAACAAGCCAAACCATGGCCATTGTCGTGAGCCAGCTTTTTGAAATTTCTCACTTAACTGTATCAATACCTCTAAATGTGTTATATGCTAATCTCTTAAGAAGATGAAACCCCTTTGACGCATACGAGGAGAAGGATAAGAAGTTAAAACTCTCAAAAACCAATATTACTATATTTACCCCTTTAAGGGATTAGAATTGCAATCAATGTGAATGACTTGAGAAATTCGAAAGTGAAAGCGAAATGGTATAATTAAAGGTTAAAAGCAACTTGCTATATCTTATAATATAATCTTTGGTAGGAAAGCCTTTCCTTCCTTCTTATTAAACAATACAATAATTAATTATCATTGATCTATCACTGTAGCTAGCTACCGCAACATTGTCTTCTGGTTGATCTCTCTCAGTATACCGTTGACTTCCTAATTTCTCTTACCAAATTTCTTAAACCTTTCTGATGATCTGTGCTTCCTGTTTCTGATTGAATCGAATCATCTCATCTGGAGTTCAACCATCTTTCTTGCTTGCTTGCAAGGTAAATCCTACTTTCTTTCCTTGTTTTTCTACCACTAATTTTGTTTCTACACCTAGTTGTTTTGGCTCTTCCAAATAGAAGTGCCCATCTGGTTGTAGAGTTTGTGAGTAGGACTCTTGATTGATCAGGTACAACTTAGTTGCTTAATCAATAATTGAACTCAACTCATATTATAGCTTTGTTCTTAATAAATGTTCATTTAGCTATCAACTTCAACTACTTATCTTAAAAACAGCTGCTCTCCTGGTTTCTTTGTCTGTTGAGTGCCTCTTGTCAGGTTGATAGGTGACTAGTTTGACTACTCTTTCTCATATTCTTGTGCTTACATTTTCAGATCAGCTTTCCCAGAATTTGAACATTGAGGCGCGTCCACGCGTTAACTCACTCAGCAATTAGTTTCGGATTCTTTTGAATCCTGGTAAAGTATTTATACTTCATCTTCTTCATTTTGTTGCTGTTATCGTTTTTGGCATGTAACTATTGTTTGAATCCTTTTTCTGTAGACTTGAACTGTGTAAGTTTGGTGTTTTAATAAGGTGTTGTAGAACTTTTATTGAGAAATTTTGGAGTTAGGATCATCAATGGTTTCCAAATATAAATAAATTGATCTTTGTTTTTATAATCCATGCCTTGTGGAGTTCATACCAAATTCATTGTTTTTTCTTTTTATTTATTCTAGTCTCAACCTTTCGTTTTCCAATTGATGTAACTTCCATTAATTTTTATTCAATATTTTGACTTTGTTTTTATATATAGGGCAAAATGGTTCAGTCAAATGATCCATTTTGGCATCATGTTGAGGAGATGAAGTGTATGTATTGCGGGCGTCAATTTCCTAACGATACTTCCATTTCAAGGATCAAATGGCATTTATCAGGAGAGAAAGGGCATGGTGTTGCCAAATGTGGACAAGTGCCTAAACAAGTTCAAGAAGTAGCTTTTCTAGCTATGCATGGTGGCAAAAAAAGACATAAAAGCATAGCAAGTTCAAGCAATGTTAATGATAATGCCATTTTAACCACTCCACAAGAACAAAACAATGAAGTCGAAAATTTGGCAGGAGATGCAGGAAGGACACAAGCACCAGATACAATGGGTCAAGCACTTGAATTAAGTTGGGTTGAGATCAATGAAATGTTAATGGAGGATGATATAGAGAATGGGACTGGAGGAGTAGTGCAGCCTGGTGGAGGAGCTTGCTCTTCTGGAGGGCTTACAGGCAACACAAACGAGACTACAGGAGATCCATTACCTACTAGCTCTACAAAGCTAGTGGGTCGAGCATTTGAAGAGAATATGAATGTGATATGTTCTTGGTTACTGGATGATGAAGTCTCAACCATTGGCATTTACGGAATGGGGGGAGTCGGTAAAACGACAATGCTGCAACATATCCATAATGAGCTTCTAGAAAGGCGAGACATTTCTCATTGTGTTTACTGGGTGACCGTGTCTCAAGATTTCAGCATTAAAAGATTGCAAACTCTTATTGCTAAATGTCTTGGCTTCAATCTTTCAAGTGAAGATGACGAACTGCATAGAGCTGTCAAATTGTCAAAAGAACTAAAGAAGAAACAAAAATGGATTCTCATTTTAGATGATTTGTGGAACACTTTTGAGCTACACAAAGTGGGAATTCCTGTCCCAGTGAAAGGTTGCAAGTTGATTATGACAACACGATCAAAAAGGGTTTGTCAACAAATGGATATCAAACACAAAATCAAAGTGAAGCCACTTTCGGAGACAGAAGCTTGGACTTTGTTCATGGAGAAACTTGGACATGACAGAGCACTTTCTCCAGAAGTGGAACGAATAGCAGTAGATATTGCAAGAGAATGTGCTGGTTTGCCTCTAGGAATTATAACAATGGCGGGAACCATGAGGGCAGTGGTTGACATATGTGAGTGGAAGAATGCATTGAAGGAATTGGAAGAATCAAAAGTTAGAAAAGATGATATGGAACCTGACGTATTCCACAGATTGAGATTTAGTTATAACCATCTGAGTGATTCAGCCATGCAACAATGTTTCTTGTACTGTGCATTATTCCCGAAAGACTTTGAGATCCCTAGAGATGATTTGATAGCTTATTTGATTGACATTGGAGTGATAGAAGAGTTGAATAGCAGGGAGGCAGAATTTAACAAAGGCCACTCGATGCTTAACAAACTTGAAGATGTCTGCCTATTGGAAAGTGCTAAGAAAATGTTTGATGATTGTAGAAGTGTCAAGATGAATGGCTTGATTAGGGACATGGCGATCCAAATACAACAAGAGAACTCTCAAGGCATGTTTAAAGCAGATTCACAATTAAAAGAATTGCCGGATGCAAAGGGGTGGACAGAGAATTTTACAAGAGTTTCATTGATGCATAACCAAATTAAAGAAATTCTTTCTTGTCATTCACCATGGTGTCCCAGTCTTTCAATTCTACTCTTATGCAAAAATTCAAAGTTGCAATTTATTGCAGATTCATTTTTTGAGAAGTTGCATGGGCTCAAGGTTCTTCATCTGTCTTATACAAATATCACAAAACTGCCTGATTCTGTCTCTGAATTGGTGAGTCTCACTGCATTATTGCTCATAAAATGTAGGAAGTTAAGGCATGTACCATCATTAAAAAAGCTCTGGGAACTGAAGAGGTTAGATCTCTCTGGTACTTGGGCACTTGAAAAGATGCCTCGAGGCATGGAATGTCTATGCAACCTGAGGTATCTTAGAATGAATGGATGTGGTGAAAAGGAGTTTCCTAGTGAGTTGCTACTTAAACTCTCTCGCCTGCAAGTCTTTGTACTAGAGGAAGAGCTAATTGATGGAAGATATGCTCCGATAACAGTTAAGGGAAAGGAAGTAGGATGCTTGAGGAAGTTGGAAAGTTTGAAATGCCATTTTGAAGGTCATTCTGACTACGTGGAGTATCTTAAATCTCGAGATGAGACCCAATCACTAAGCACATACCAAATTCGTGTAGGACTACTGGCTAACTATCATCATTGTGGCAGAAGTAAAACAATTGTTTTGGGTAACTTGAGTATCAACAGAGACGAAGGTTTTCAGGTCATGTTCCCAAAGGACATTCAAAAATTGATCATTGATAATTATGATGATGCAAGAAGTTTATGCGATGTTTCCTCTCTAATAAAGTATGCAACTGAAGTGGAGGTCATCAGGATATGGAATTGCAATACCATGGAGAGCTTGGTTTCATCTTCATGGTTCCGCTCTGCTCCATTACCATTGCCATCTTATAATGGTATATTTTCTGGTCTTAAAGAGTTCTATTGTTATGGATGTACAAGTATGAAGAAGTTGTTCCCTCTTGTCTTGCTACCAAACCTCGCAAACTTAGAAAATATTGCAATTTATAATTGTGATAAAATGGAAGAGATAATAGGTGGAACAAGATCGGATGAAGAAGGGGTTATGGGTGAAGAAAGCAATAGCAGCGAATTCAAACTCCCAAAGTTAAGAATTCTGAGCTTGTTTGACTTACCAGAACTGAAAAGCATTTGTAGTGCAAAACTGATTTGCGATTCCCTGAAAGAAATGAAAGTAATAAATTGTCAGAAGCTGAAAAAGATGCCAATTGGTCTTTCGTTGCTTGAAAATGGCCAAGGCATCTTCACATAGTCGAGCTTGCGATAACAGTTGATTATGAGCAATCAAGTATGAGTCTACCATAACTAAATGAGGATCTGTCCTATACAGATTACATGAATGATCTAGCAGATGCATTTATGGATCAATGAGATAGGTTATTTCAACCAACTGTTGGATCATGCTCAAACTTTTACAACAATGAATGAATGGAATCATTACTCCAACCGGTTTGAAAATCTCACCTTGGGGCCTTGGATTTGACAATTTCATTTTTTATGATTTTCCTTGTTATTTCGGATTTATGCTTCTTTCTTTTGTATTTTCAGAATTCTTTTTGTTTTCTAGCTGAGATAGGGTTTCTGGCTTATTTAAGGCTTTGTAAACCTCCTAAGAGGAAAACTTCAGTATTATTATTTTAGGCTCATCAAAAATTCAATGTTGTTGTCTTTAACTTTTGTTTGCATCAAAAACTATAAGTATCCAACCTTAACCTTTTTATAATCCACTCTTTCCTTTTATTTTAATTTTTTTTTAATATTAATGGATATTGTTATGGTTACTGTTGGTATTACAGGCAGATACAAGGTTCCTATCTTGAGGGGCCTATACTATGATGTTTTGAAAATATAAGAGAATAGAAAAAGGCAACAAAGTCCTTGAAGGCTTAGAAAATAGATATAAATGAATAAAGAGTATTGTGGTAATTAAATAAACCTTGATAAGTATATAAGATTAAAAAAAGAGATGAAAATCTGATCTAAGAAAGTGAGAACTGGCAGGAGAGAAGGGGGAAAGAAGAAGAAGAGAAAAGAGAGAAAGATAAAGGAAGGAGAAGAGAGTTAGATAAAATAAATTTAAAAGATAAGATTTACACTTTGGTTATGTATAATTATGTTATTTAGCTTTGATTTTCTGTTTCGTTGAAGATTAGGGTTTTGAAAATTTTATTTTGGGTTTGATTGATGAATTGATTTGAATATTATGGGTTAATTGTTATGGATAATGAGTTATTTAGTTGACTTTCGAAGATTTTAAATAAGGATAATGATTTTAATTTATGATTTGTTTAAATGATGAATTTGAGTTAGCGATTTTAGTAAATCAGTAGGTGATATGTAGAAAAATTTGGGTTTGAGGTTGAAGATGATGAAATTTCAATTTGGTCCCTCAATTTGTGAAAATTATAGTTTAGTGACCAAGGTTGTCAATTCCGTTCCGTTTCGCCCGGAATGGCCGAAACATTCCATACCAATTCAAAAAACAGAACAAAACGAAACAAATTTCATCTCATTTTAAATCTCGGTCCATTCCTGATTTTTCAGCTAAATTCCACATGGAACGTTCCGGTTTCATTCCACATGTTCCGTTCCGCTCTTGAAAAGCCATTGAATCAAATTGAACCTTGTTCAATTTAATTAATTAAACCACCCAATTATAAAAAACTCTTTTTCATTACTATTTTCAATAACAATGATATTAATAATAATATTGAAAATTATAATTACTATTTTCATTAACAATGATATTAATTTTTTTAAATTAGATTTATCACTAATATATATGGTTTATATTCATGTTGTTTTTTTTTCATGTTTATACTTTGTAGGAATTTGAGAAAAATAAGGGATGCTTTAGATTACATTAACCTTGATAACATTGACCTAACTTTATATTTAAAATATTTGTGTTAAAACATTTTACTTTCATAATATTTTGATATTTTGTTTAAGTTGAATTACTTTAAGTTAAAGATCTATTTAATCTTGACTATT
>Ga0325410_1001988_pt1 | contig 22864 bp, 9 predicted proteins | sample PopdelMetagenome_16_FD_206182 | JGI IMG/M metagenome (GOLD analysis project Ga0325410, IMG submission 206182) | Populus deltoides microbial communities from Bellville, Georgia, United States - Xylem-PdIQD-R3 | ecosystem: Host-associated > Plants > Phyllosphere > Stem > Wood/Secondary xylem...
TAAGAAATTTAATATTTCCTTGCAACAAACGTAAAAATAATACCTGGGATATTAAAATGAACTAAAACCCTTTAGGAAAGTAACGTAATTCCATACATATATTTTACTATTCATTGGAATAGTTTAAAGATGTTTTCACCTCTACACTAAAACAAACTTAAAACATGCTTTAAAGAGCATTGTGGTTTTTTTCATGATTTATTTATCATTATCAAATAAAATGGAGATAAATAAGTATTATTTTTATTTTGATTGCAAAATAAAACAACTCAAATAGAAGAAAAAAAAATTAAATATTGCGCCAAAAGATATTTTTGTATTTTCACAATGGTTTTTTTTTGGCTATTATGATACTTTGGTATTTACACAAATATAAAAAGTAATAAACAATTTAAATGTACAATGAAACTACAAAAATAACATTAAATTTTAAAAAAATAAGTATGAGGTCAAGGGGTATTTTTGGCTTTTCAGAATGATTTTTTTATAATTATATATTCAGTTTAGGGGCAATTTCATGTTTAGCTAAATAAAAAACAAAACAAAAAGGTGGGCGCGTGGGAGGTGGTCGCTCCCTTCGAGTGACGCGTGTGGCTCCTCAAGGTGTAAAAAAATGCTTCTTCACTGTGTTATTGAAAGCATTGTCGTGTCCTCTTCTTGATGGTGTGACACATATTTTCGTTGGTGGTCTAATTTGACACCGATGAACCTTTTTTTTCTTCTCTCTCCTCCTCAAAAAATTACAGTTTAGTCCTCTTGGTTATTGGCATTTCAACTTCAATCCTTATTATTTTGGTTTTTGATTTTTTTGTCTTAGTTTTTTTGTATAAGTTTTATTTGTTTTCAATTCCATCCTTCATTCTCAGTTTACCAAATATTATACTCTCCAATGTGGTCCTTGTTCTTTGGATTTATAATTTTTATCCTTGATATTTTTGTAAAAGTTTTAGTAGTTTTCAATTTCATTATTTGATTCAAATAAATGGTATTATATTTTTCAATTCGATCTCGTTGTTTTCATTTATAATTTTTTTCTTGGTTCTTTTATAAAAGTTATTATTCTTTTCAATTTCACTCTTTAATTACAACATTGTTTTTATTTTTTTATGTATGTTTGATCCTTATTTTTAAAAAAATTTCTTTTTACTATTTTTTTTAATTTCATCCTTAAATTAAAATATAAGATTTATTTTTTAATTTTGATTTTGATCCTTATTTTTTATTTTTATTTTTTAAAATCCTTTTGTATAATTAAAAAAATTTATAAAAAAATAAAAGAAGAGCTTTATAATTCTCTTTATTTTTTAACCGAGTTATTCGAAATTCATAATTTGGGTTGTTGGTTTGGTGAAATATCCAGGGTTGGCTCACCATTAATTATCAGGGTTACAAGTTTGTCATGAATAATTTTTTATATCATTTCAACACCTTAACATCATTTTTAGCAAAAAAAAAAAAAAGTGGCAAAGCATGGGAACAAAGCTAGTAAAAGTTTAAAAAATCATTGTTGCCATTTTTTTAAGAAAAACAAGTGAAAATTAGAGTTATGTTCTTCTCTAATTTAATCGACCATCTATGAATATGGGATTTGAGATATTATATGGATTTGAGCTTTTTTTATTTATTATCTTTTAACATTTTTTTTAAGTGGATTTAAAGAGTTTAAAGTATGCTTTAACATTTTTTAAAAATATATTTTAAGAAAATTGAGAATTAGGTATCTTATGGAAAAATATTAAAAAAGGTTCTTTAATTAAACTATCCTTCTTTTAAGGCCTTGTTGTTTGGCAAAAAGTGGTTTCCTGGAAATCATTTTCCAAACTTTCCTGTGTTTGTTTGCCATTAAAAAAATTGATCAACGGAAAACACTTTCCGGTCAAAGAAAAATTTGGTTTGGTTTTCAAGAAAGTGTTTTCCTTTTTTTTGAACGGAAAACATTTTCTAGAAGTTGTGGAAAAATTAGAAATATCATATTGTTTACTTATTATAATAAATTTGCTCCTTAAACTTTTGATAGCTATATATTTTGTTCTGAATCTTTTTTTTTTTCAATTTCACCCCTTAGAATTTGATTTTTATATTAACTTTAGTCCTCATTTTTATGATTGTTATTTGCTTTTTTCTTATTATTTTTTTAATTAAAATTTTTTATCTATCAAATTTGATCCTCATCTTTTGATTATTACTTATTTTATTTGAAATAATTTATGAAATTGTAATTATTATTATTTTAATTTCATCATCTTTCAATTTTTTTATCTGTTAGATTTGATCTCTATTATTTTGATTGTTATTTATTTTATTTTGGATAATTTATGAAATTAGATTTTTTTTCAATTTTATTCTCATTCAACTTTTTAATTTGCAAGATTTGTTTATCATTATTTTAATAAACTTGAAAAAAAATATTAATAAATTATTTTTCAGCTCATTTTTCATGATATAACCAAATATTGAAAAGTGTTTTCCAACTTATTTTTCATAACACTACCAAACATCGAAAAATAATTCACTTTTCAAGAATCCACTTTTCAAATAAATCATTTTCCGAAAGAAAATTACTTTCCAGCAAACGGGGCCCAAAATGTCATATTGCAATCTCCCGATATAGGATATCGATCTTTCCAATACTCTTAATTTATATTTAAGAGGATTCATTTCGGGAATGTGTTATGTCATGTGCATTAACAAAAACTAAAGTATGTAGCAAAAAATATTGTAGTGTTTTAATTGTTCTTCTCATAATTTTACTGTGGAATAGTAAATTTTTTTCAAAATTTTTATTTTGATTCTCAATTTTATTTTTTTTGCATGATTGGCCTATTTTTAGCCTAGTTTTGAACCCAATTGCATGTTTTTTTGAAAGAAATGATTGAATTGAAAGAAAGAGGACCGAAGTGAAAAACACAAGTAACATAAGTGACAACTTTGAAATTTTTTTGAAAATATTCCCTATATTTTTTGGTTATTAGGTGACTGGTTCTTATAATTTCAGCCTGGAGATAGAAAGTTGTCGTCAGCAATGAATTTGAACACTAAAATAAATCGATTTTTATGTCAAATTATTTCATATGATAAAGAAGAAGTTAAAATGAAGTGTTTTTTTTTACCTTGAAAATGACTAGAAAAACACATATAAACTTAGAAAGATTTTTAGTTTCGGTTTAATTCTGAGTTCAGGCTTTTTTTGCGCTTTTAGAGGCTATGAATTGGTTTAACAAGGCTCCTAGGATATATCTTAGGTGTTTTGGGTTAAAAATAAGTTTAAAATGAGTTTTGTGGTGAAAAAACCATAAACCCTGTTTTTCCAGCTGAATTAGTGGTTAGATTTTGAGAGTTCTAGACGATGTGATGTTTTCTTCTTTTTTTTACAATTAAGGTAGATGACATGTCGTCCACCCATTGAATTAAGAGAAAAAAAATAAAAGCCATTGCACATGCCTTTTCTTGAAGGGTTAGGCATTTATCTTGGCTTATTAAGCCTAATAACATCTGACCTTATTCTTTTTAGTTTTTAATTTTTTTTAATTAGTATTTTTTTATTTTAGAATTTTTTATTTATTTATGTTTGAGTTAATATCCCTTCTTTTATGATTTTTTGTTTTTGGTTTTTTTAGCATTTTTTAAATAGTGGTTATTTTTTAATTATATCGGACATGTTTAATTTCTTAGGAATTTAGTATAATTCATCAATATTTTTTTTAATAATATATTCTATAGAGATTAAATATTTATTTTTTATAATATTTTTAGTATGTGTAATATTGCATAGTATTGTTTTTCATTTTATTTTATTCAATAAGTTTTATATGTGTGTTGACTTATATTACAAATTAATTTTAATAAACAAATTAATTGAATACAACCGTTTTCTTGCTTTTGAAAGAAAGAAATCTTCTAATGTTATCATAATTGTTTTATTTATATATATTTTTCTGTTTGTTATTATTATTGTTTTTTAATCTATCTCAAATGGAACTAATTTATTTAGTTTATCGACACTATAACCTCAATTATTAAGTTTTTTTTCTTAAAAAAACGCAATTGCAACACATAAATATTTTACCAGTCTAGTACTTTCCCTTACAAAAATTCCATCTCCTGTCACAAGGGAAATCCAGATCAGGTTGCAGAGTGTACGGTTTCTTTCTTGTGTCTGAATTTGAAGTCGAAACGGCAGCAACGGGAAGTGTCCTTTTCTACCTGCGCTCTCCTTCTGAAAATACCAAAGGTACAGATAGAAGGAATCTCATTGCTTATGCCTGTATTGAAAATTTATGAACTAAGCTTTGCATTTCACTAATTGCATGGATCTCGAGATAGGCTCAGTTCTCACGGGGACGGATGGGGTTAGCCATGATGCACCTGGTAACTCTGCAGACATGGTCAGCTCTCATGATGATAAAACAACCCTCCAGATCACAGGAAACTATGCATACAGATTTTCCAAAAGAATTGATTACTCATGTCTAGCATTTGAAAAATATGGCGTGATAACCCTCGTTTTCCTGCTCGTCAAACTTTCCATAACTTCATAGTTAGTAGTTTTCTAAGATGCACTGGTAACCAAGTCACAAAGAATCCATCTAATTCAATATCCACTTTTCAATTTGTGAAACGGAAAGGATATGCCCATGACCTGAATACACCACATCAGACCGTGGAGCATTCTGTGTGAATCAGTCAGCAAATGGCTGACCTGAAAAAAACCAAAAATCTGAAGGCTTGATGATGACCTGAAAACCAACAAATCAACCATGAGAAGGGAACTGCCAGTAGAAAGAAATTGCCAACAAATCAGGTTATTAAGATTGTGACAACCAATCGCAGTTCATTTCTTGAAATCCTTTGAAGAGTTTATTGACATGAAATTTGTTAAGCAATGCTGAAAATCAGAATACTGAAACTTCAAAGTATCAAGACTTATTCCACATATTCAGATCAGCGTGCATGCATGTGTGCGTGACCTAAGAGAAACAAAATTCAATAAACCTTGTTGCACAGACTAAACGGCAAGATTAAAAACTATTAACTGAGAAAAATGATGTCTATCACACATTAACCACAATTAAGTCTCAACCATGTTTGTCTTCGTCATCATCATCGAAGTACAACTTACATCAGACAGGTAATTCTCCATCCATCAACCTCAACCCACCACTCTCCTCCCTCTGCTCGGCATTAAACATTCCCTTCCCAAAATTTATAAGTTTATTCATAAAATGCTTGAAGTTACAAACTGAATGACAAGCCCGCTTCTTTAAGGGGCAGCAGTATGGCAGAACCTTTAGATACTGTTGTTTCACATAAAGTCATCTTCCAGCTCCTGCAAGGACTTGTTTTCAGATGCTATTTGTTTATTAGATGTCATCTTTTCAGCCACCATCAAACCCTTGTAGCTCCTCATCTCTGCCTGTCTCTCCTTTTCAAGCCTTTCCATTTCCTCACGTCGTTTCTGAAAAGCCAAAATTGAGATTTTTATGCACCTTATAACTGACAATAAAATGGGACAAGATAGGCTCCAACCGGAATTGAAGCACTCCATCATATCTCCTCATATGGCAGAAGAGCAGGGGTTATACTTTCATTGTTGCCACTTCATTGATTAAAGCAATTATTAAGTTTTTAATCTCATGGAAGAACTTATATTTTAACTATTAAACAAAAGAAGCAATAAACAGAGAATTGGCCATCCTCCCACAAGATAAAGAAGACGACTTAAATATGAAAGCCCAGAAAGAGGCACCGATAAAACAACCGTTTGACAGAGAAACTCCTGCATAATCCAGGGAAGCATCACATTGAAAGAAGAGTAGAAAAAATTCTATCCCACAACAGTGGGTTTGGATAGAAAGCAGTTTTCAAAGTTTCAAGCATTCCTTTCCTTCCATGAGCACAAAATAATCAAAAGAGGAGCACACTTCCAGAACATCCAGCAATTGTTAAACATAATAAACTTAAAAAACACCCTGAGAAATGAGATGAAACATTCTAAGCGGGAGACCAGCCAACATATGGAATGTCAATAAAATTTGTAGCAAAGGAGTTGCTTCACTTAGATGTACAACGTACTTGAAACTACACACTAGGAAATGAACAGGTATCACACAACTAACCAAAGAACATGAATTTGCAAGACAAAGTAACTTAATGGCCAAAATTGCTTAAAATGACAATTGGCAGCTCAAAGTAGATCTCAACGCTGAGAGGTTAACTCGATGACAAGTTTTCTAGATACCAACTGCACAGAAACATAGTCTAGATATAAAAGGCCATACTGTTGCCATCTAGTATTCATCAAATTCACCATGTGAGAGCACCTCCTTCTTTCAACAATACCCAGATCAATCAAATCGCTAAAAGAGCAACCAGTGAACATTTAAATGCTAGGAGAAGATATAAATCCTAGGGACATTTAAAATGGTAATACAGCCAAAAATTCTGCAATTTAAAACTTAGTGTTCATGACATTAATCCCTAAAAACAAAACAGGTTGCAACTAGTGTTAGAGGCATTGCAACTGATGATATAACCTAAAAAATTTGCAATTTAAAGCTTACAGTGTTCATAACATTAATGCCATAAATATGTAACAGGTTGCAAGTGATGATGCTAGGAGAAGGTTTTAAGAGTTTCCACAATGTTTGAGATCATTGGAAGCATGTGCAGTATTTCTTGCAATGTGTTTAGATAAACTGTATTGGAGTTTTTTTATTTCAATCACATCATCACTAAAAAATTGGGTATCAAAATATCTGAGAACTGTCCGGTGCTGCAAAAAGAAAGCAAAAGGAATCTGTTCTTTCCAAAGGAAATTAAATGGAAGAGTACTCAGTATGTTTTAACCACTAACTAAGCATGCCCAAACTGACATTTCACATCTCGAAATTCAAATGCAGGCTTAATAATCTCAACCATGATAAACTACTGCCACTAAAAGACAGCCGCTTGAGGACCTAGGAAGAGTCCAAATCTTATGGAGACTAGAGGAGCAACAAGGTCAGTTGAGCTTCCCAGTTAAATCATATCCAATAAGAACAAAAGGATGATATGAAAAGGGAGGAGGAGGCCAAGGAGAAAGAAAACTATCCTATCTTCCAAGTTAGAGTGAAAAAACCCAGATGAGATGCCAAATAGATATATTTTCATCAGGTATAGCTCAATCTTACAACTCCAAACCACTTGACTTAATGATTTAAAATTGGCCACATGGGATTTGATAGAACTCACTTTATCTCTCAGATGAAGCTTTCTCTCAGCTCTTTCTGCTGCATTGACTGCTTCTCTCTCGGCTGCAATGATACATGGTAATACGTAACTATAAGCATCATCAAGGCAGACAAGAAGAATTTATAGAACTCAACAACTAAGCAATATAACAGAAATCATTACTACTGCAAATACTAAACCACTCAGCACTTTGGGTTCTGTGCTTCAAATAAGACCTAAGAAGAGAATTTTAAACTTCCCTGCCTCCCATTTTCCACTCAATAGTTTTGTACTATACTAAATGATAGGTGAGATCAGAGGCTTACCTTTCAAATCAGGCTTTCTTTCCACCTTTGTTTTGTTCAATCTATTAACTATCTCATTTATCCGCTTTTCCACTCTCACAGTTCGAACCTAGATTGAGTAAATCCAAAACCAGAGAAGCATATATCATTCACGAGCATGATAATTATTGTTCTAGCAAGTTGTGAACATAAACTACAAAACAAAATAAATCACCATCTTTGAATTATGGAAGCCGACTTGGCCAACATCCATGGAAGCAGTTTTCTTCAAATTGGCCCATGGAGTGTAAACAACATCGATGTTGTTCACCTTGTTGCCTGCAATGTGAAAGAGAAACAGCTTAAAACAACTAACTCGTTTTAACTTGCCTCCACGTTCAAAACAAAAGGGAATACTTTATTAAGGGAATGGCTGTAACTTTCTATCATGAGACAAACATTGAGCTTCTTATTAAAAATCATAAAGTAGCATATCCACAGTGACAAGGGAGAAGCTACTTTAAAGACCATCCAGGCATAAAAAACACAAACACCTGAATCATGTAAAATTAAAGGGAGGTTCAGGGACTTTGCCTTGAATCGAATTTGCTTTGACAAGCTGCACACAATCCTCAAGTACACCTTCACTTATACCATCGATGGTCTGACCTTTATGCAGCCTTAAATAAACATGGGCAGAAGACATTTTGTCCACGTGAAACCTACAGCAAAGGAATCAAGAAAACTCCTTCTCAATTCAAACAAAACCCGAATAATGAAATTACAAACTCCCTTCCCTTCATTACCCTATTCAAATATATGAGCTCTTCGAATTCTAAGCATTGACTTTGACTTAATAGAGAAACCATCACACTACCTCCTTGTATAAATAAAGCAAAAGAATCAAAACCCAGATGGAATCTTGATCTCTAAAAAAGAAACTAATTAAATTACATCCGACCAAAATAAATCAAAAGAATCAATAAATCAAAGACCCAGATGGAAAAAGATTGCAAATTTGAATTGAAATAGCAAGAAACTGTAAATAAAAATAGAAGAAGAAGAAAGAGTACCAGATGTCTTCAGGGAAACCATATTTGATAAGCTCCTCGTTCTCGTGCTTGTCAAGACCCATAAAAATAGTGTAATCTCCTGCCTCTGGTCTGGCTTTGAAGTAGAACACCATCTTTTTTGCTCTTTTTTTTTCAAACAACCAAACAAAATCGGAATAGTTTCTGTGGTTTTGTGTTTTTTTTTCCTCGAGGCTGCTATGTGTTTGTGCTTTCTTTTTTGGTTTGACGGAGGTTTCGCTGCTTTTGGTTGGTTCGGGGATTACGTGGAAATAACCTGGGCGTATTTTATACGCTCTTTGAATTTCTTTTTCTCCACGAGAGCGGTGGGCCTATCAAGGAAGCTACTTAGGCCCAGAATAGAATATATAAAAAAAAAAAAAGAAAAACACATGTTCAAACTTCAAAGTTACGTATATATTAAGTATTTTACTCGAGCTATGATGTGTTATTTATTTTTAAAAAATAAATTAGATATATATATATATATATATTATTTTGATGTGTTATTTTATTTAATAAAATTTAAAGCATAAATAAAAAATTAATATAAATATCTAATTAAATAAGTTAACAATCATATCTATATATAAATAAATAAATAAAATTAATTAACAATAACTAAAAGTAAAACTTGAAAAATAAAAATAAAAATAAAAATAAAAATATTTAATTCTATAAAATAAAAATTATATTTTTTAAAAAATTTATTTTACCGTTCAAATTTTCAAAAAAGGCATTGAGCCCAAATTAGCACAAAATTTTAAGCCCGTGAAATAAGCTACTTGGCCCTAGAGAGAGAGTTTCGAAATCCGATTTCTTTCGGATTTTTTATTTTTTATTAATTTCTTTTCTTGTGCAAAAATTAAAGTCTTATAAAAGAAAAGCTTTTAATTTCCTTCACCATACAGATTACAGACACCTTACTTCTTTCTCGATCGAAACTAAAGTGTGAGTCTTTCTTCCTGAAAACTAGTTATTCTCACAAATTTGTAATGGGTTTTTGTTAATAATCTTTTTTTGCTTCTTTTTTGTTGATTTTTTCAACACAGCTTAATCAATGGAGTCTAATTCTGAAACCAAACAGCACACCCTTTTGAGCTCTGACTATGGCATTCAAAGAACGCAGTATGCCACCCTTACCATCTCTTTCTCTATCTGTCAATGTTTATGTGGATTTTTTGTTGCAAAATAGACACATTTTAGGGATTTAGCAGTTTAGTTTTTGAGTGGATTCGTTGCTCTATGCCTATGTAGGTACCCATACGTGACTGGAACATCTGTTGTTGCTTTGAAATATAAAGATGGGATCTTGATGGCTGCTGATATGGGTGGTTAGTTTCTCTAATAACCCATTATCTTGTTATAATCTTTGTGGGTTTGTTTGTTATGCTTGCCTGTGGATATGCTTATGGTTAATAGGGGGAAAATGTGATCTTTGGCCTTATTTATACCTTATAAGTGAACCCTTTAGAAATAATTGCCTAAAAGTACTATAATAAGTCCTGTTGTTGATGCATTTTGTGACATTGATAATTGCTAGGTTCTTATGGGTCCACACTTCGATACAAAAGTGTGGAGAGAATTAAGCCTGTCGGGAAGCATTCTATTATCGGTGCCAGTGGAGAAATAAGTGATTTCCAGGAGATTATGCGATATCTAGATGAGCAAGTGTAAGTTTTAGGTTGTGTTGTTGAGGGAAGAATTCATTTTTTTTCCTGTATTGTTGTTGTTTTTTCTCTTATGTTGTTTTAATTGGTGGTTTATATTGTTTAATATCTGCAGCCTGAATGACAATATGTGGGATGACAGAAACTCTTTGGGGCCCAAAGAGATTCACAGCTATTTGACCCGAGTTATGTATAATAGGCGTAACAAGTTTGACCCACTTTGGAATACACTTATTCTCGGTGGTGTGAAAAAAGGACAGAAATTTCTTGGCATGGTAAGGCATCGGTTGATAGGTTGTTTTCTTTTCTGTTTTTAAACCTCGAAACAGGAGGGGTGAAAAGGTGTGTGCATTTTGGGACATGGGTCAATTGTGTTTTTGATTGTTTTGCAGGTCACTATGATAGGAGTAAACTTTGAGGAGAATCATATAGCAACTGGATTTGGAAATCACATGGCACAGCCATTACTTCGTGCTGAGTGGCATGAGAACTTGACATTCGAAGAAGGCGTTACGTTACTAGAGAAATGCATGCGAGTGCTTCTGTATCGTGATAGATCTGCTGTCAACAAGTTTCAGGTTCCACTCCTTTTTCCTTACAACTGTATGAGATTAACGTGTTATGGATTGCGATTTCTAGGAAAGTAATTAAATTTCATGTTAACTTGCTGGAATTGCTGCAATGTTTGTGGGTGCATATGTTATTGCCGTGTTCTCTTTTAGTTCAGTTTTTTTTTTCCTTTTCCACTACTCTTCGAGAGAACCTCTTGATCATGCTTTCTCTTTGCTTTTGCTGAATTGTCACTGTTTTCAAAATTTAGATAACAACGTGGTTGTTAGAATCATATCACCTCCTATGATGTTATTTTTTTATGTTTAAAATTCTCTATACCTGTCCACAAAATCGGTGCTGAGCAAAATCAGAATAACAAGCTTTTAATTAGTTAAACACCGTGAAATAATGTTATTTTAGTGTTCTCCCCTGATCCTAGTTAAAAAAGCAACCCTAACAATTTTTGGCAACACTAACTTAATAATGGGGTGAGAAAGATGAAATGAATTGTTTTATGTTGTTGAAACTTGAAATAATCTCAATTCTTTTCATCTCTTGTATGATGGGAATAGACAGCATTTCATAATGATTTGTAATGAATAGAGACTTTATGAAGGGAATCCTGTGCGTGTTAAAATCTTGTCCACTTGGATGTGCTGAGCATCCGTGCAGTCACACACCTTAGGAAGACTTTTTTCTAGTAAAAGACCTTCAATCTGGTAACTGCGGCAAGCTGCTTTGGGACTCCCTAAAGTATTTCTTACAGGGGCTTAAACTGGATGGCTGAGGAACATCTTGATGTTGTCCTCTTTCTATAGTTGTTTGCGCTCAGGGTCTTGTGCATGTCTAACATGACTAAGGATAGAATGCAACTAAAGGGAACCATTCTTCCAGTTATTGTTGTTGGGTATGTTTTGTTAGTTCTAATACCAGATAATTACGTGAGGCAATGTATTGTCTGATTTGACATCTGACAAGTTCACAATTTCCCAACTGCAGATAGCTAAGATTACTGAAGAAGGTGTAACAATTTCTCAGCCTTACGCATTGAAGACATTCTGGGGATACAAGGCATTTGAGAACCCAACTGTTGGTGCTGAAGGATCATGGTAGTCAGCTAGGAAGCAGCCACTTCGAAATCTTCACGCAGTCTACAAATGGGACCTAAAGACATGATGAGTTGGAAGTTATTGAAAGTCCTTTTAATGTTCAATTAATGTTTAAAACCTTGAATTGTTAGCTTGGCTTGATCTATGCCACACCAAAATTTCTGGTTTAGGGTTGGTGGCTGGCTTGTGAGGAAAAGGAATATTTTGAAATCGCCTGAACTATAAATGCTCATCTTCCTTTACTCTAGCTGCTGCTTTTACTGCTATGAATTATGAAGTTTGCTTTTGTAATTTGTTGTTTTTTTATTTTTTAATTTAGCATCATCAAGTCAGGCTTTAATTTATTTGATGCGTTCATGTCATTCCAATTAAAAATGGTGGGTTGGGAGGAAAAGTTAAGGGTGATTTGTGAATAATAAACTTTTTTGAAGTCAAAGTTTTGTAAATGTAGCAGGTTTGATTGATCATTCAATTCATGTTATACTTTGGAGGAGTTGTGGTTCGGTTGTGAATTTTGCCTGTATTGGCTTGGTTTTTTCGGCCCTTCTCCTCTTCCTCTTCTCTTCTCTTCTACTCTCTCTTTACTTTCCTGGGTTCAATTGGCTTTTCTTTCCTTTCCTCTTTTTCTTCCCTTCTCTCCTCCCCTTTTCTTCATCTTGGAGCCCAAATAGGCTTTGTTTATCTTGCCCAAATGGGTGATGGTCCTCTTCGATCTCTGCTATGCTGTGGGACTTTTATTTTATTTTTTTTATATAAAAAATTATATATGCATGGTTTTTTGATAAATATTTATATACAAAAAAAATATAAATTAAAAAATTCATGTATATATATAATCTAATAAATCAACAACTATGCTTGATAAAATTTTTTATTAACAATAAATATTAATGAAAATAGAAAAATTGATAGGCATATATGTATCAAAATATTTAATATTGCAATGTGAGCAATATACATGTAGGCTTTGAAGCGGTTGTGTTAAATAAAAAAAGATGACATGAATTAAATATGTTGTGAATTAAATAACGATGTAAATTAAATATATTTACACTTTGAGTCATGATATGTATTAAAGGTGGTTGAGAGATGAAAAAATCATATGATTTATATGTGTTGAGGAAATAAATTGTGAGGTAAATTACATGAATTGTGAAATAATATTATTAATATAAATTGAATATATTCATGAAGTGAAAATAGTTATGAAATAACCTTGAAATAAAAAGGGATATTATATGAAAGTGTTTGAAAGAAACCAATCAATTTTAAAATTGTAAGGAATAAATTATATAGTAATGTGTTAAACTAGACTACAAATGAAATAATTATCATGATACAAGGATAGTAATATAATGAATAAAATGATGGGAAGAAAATTTATCAAAAAATAATAAAGAATATAAGATGTTGAAAATTAATATGAGTTCAATGTTATTAAAGAAAAACTCATAAAGTTGGTTTTTATCATAAAATTATTAAACATTAGTAACTAAGATGATAGAAATATTTAATATGATTTGTTTTGTAATTTTATGTATACAACATATAAATTTTTTTTAAGAATATTTATTTTGTAAGGTCATCGAATTACCCAGTATTATATATAAAGAATGTTTATATTTTTAGAAAAAAAAACTTATAATGAAAGTAATTTTTAATAAAAGTTGTAATAAATTATATACATTTATAAATTGTTGAAAGATTGTTGGGATTTTATATATATATATATATATATATATATATAGTGGTGTGTGCACGTTATATTAGACCTATCTTTTAGATTTTTATATAATTATTATGAAGGAAAAATTCAACCAGGGCCCACTCTCGATTCCTATCAGAAATCAGATATGCCGAGTCAGGAGACATTACAGGCACGACTTGTCCACAGGCAATGATTTTAGACCAATCTGTGGAGCCTCCGAATCTTTCTTTTCTATTTTTGTCCTAAATCATTGACAACGAATAAAGAGGCTCTAATCCATTCGGGAACATGCTGAGGTGTAATTATATCTATATTTTACTGATTAATCACGAGTTCATTAAAAAAAAATTAAAAAAACATTGATTAAGAAAAAATTATAATTTTTAATTTTTAAAAAAATTTCTTTTCTCAATCCGGAATAGCTATCTATCTTCAGGAAACATTGAATCTCCCCCCCGAATTATCAACAAGAAGCGAAAAGGTGAGAAGTTCAAGCATGGATCCAATGGCAGGCTGCAAGCCGTTGCTACATGTAAACTTGAGGTTATGTGAAATTTCTTCATTCTCTGGATGCTTGTTGTTGCTACAAAGTGTAACTAGAAAACAAAGTTCAATGGCATTTTCAATCTATCTTCTTCTCAGAACTATTGTTTCCCGCAAATAACATTGTCGAGTACGACATCGAAAGCATATACAAGTTCTTGAGAAGTGAAATTTTTTTTATTACTCCTACATCCTACCAATCCAAGCCCCCAGAACAGAGAGGCAGCATGGGACATGACTTGCGGCCTCAACAAATAAATTACAGCACAGGGGCATAATTTAAATATGCGATACAAAATTTAAAGACAAATATTGCTAGCCATCATACTTGCAGAGGTTCTCAAATCCCATGTATTCATGACGATGAATCTTTCCTATCATGTTTGCTACACCAACACCACCTGCAAAAGGAAGCGAAGAACTCTTTGAGAATTCATAGAGTTTAAAGAATTTATAATTTCAGGCCTCAAATAGCAGGAAATAGAAGAGCTCACCTAGTGAGATTGCACTGATAAATATGGTGGATGCTAGAATGAAGATGATAAGAGATGCCCTTCCAAACACAATGATCAACCTTCTCACAATATGCTGCCCTATGAAGGCAGCAAATGTAGCAACAGCTACGAAGTAAATAGCTGCCAGAAAATTTGAAATATTTGAGTCCATTGGAGCTAGCATAAACTATATTCCAACATACCTTAAGAAAATAACCATATCTATCACTTTACAGGGTGTCTTTAGACTGATAAGAATAAATAAAAGAAAGGTTGTATGGATGTTGTGGGCATTTACCATAAGGAACAGGAAAACGTTTCAGAAGGTAGTATTCCACGACAGACATGGATGACGAGAAAGTCATTGCAAAGGTGGCAGTTGCACTTGAGACCTGGATGGAAATCGTAAAGAAATTACCAAACTATTTGGCCTTTCATATGGCTTTGTGATCCATAAAAATCCCGCCTCTTCCAAATATACAAGCTTCAGTTTTTCCAGTTTGTAGCTTTACACATTATACACTATTACACACTAGAATGTAATAAAACAAAACAAGCTAACCTGAGGAGGGATTCCGAGCTCCAAAAATAGTGGACCCATGATAAATCCTCCTCCCAGTCCAAGCAGCCCACCAACTACTCCAGCTAGTATACCAAAGAGACAGTAGATCACAAGCTGAAGGACTGTGAAATTTGTGCCTCCAGTTCCCTTGGATGCAATTATTCTGTGTCCCTTGTACAGACTGACTGCTTCATACATTGACACCCCAACAGAAACTGGGATCTGGAAAACAACGAAAGGATGATTCAAAGAACTGTTTTATTAAAGAGTAGGACAGATTTCGATGCTACAAGATCATTCCCCATTTCACACACGGACACAAACAAGAAAGCACAAAAAGAAGGGATAGAGACCACTGTTGTGATAAAAGTACCTGTAACAAGTTTAACACCCAATATGTTGTCGAACAGGTAGATGTACCCTCCTGTTACCAAAAGAAAAGGATTTCTCATCATGTATACATTGAACATTGATTTAATATAAGCTAGGAAAACAAATGTAGGATGTAATCATTATGAGAAAACACAACAAACCTTTGTAATCTGCAGCACGAGGAATGCAACCCAGACAAAAACAAGAAGTCCAAGTTCTTTCCAGTAAACATTCTCAAGAATAGAGACCTACGGTAATGAATTGTATTAGTTTTGAGAACTCTTTGATGCTGATTTCAGCTGACAAAGTGTACTCACCTCTTCTTCTTTGTCAGCCTTTTGAGGGCTGTTGCTCGGGCCACCAGGAAGAGGCTTGTATTCCACTTCCCCAGCGCTGGCACCTGATACGAAGGAAAATATATACTGAGAAGCAGGAATCACTCGCTGGGCTTCCATAAAATAAGGAAACAGTAAGTCAACTCACCATCTGACTCCAAACGCTTTGCAGCCTCCTATAATGGGAGAAGAAAGGTGCCATTCAAATGGTTAGACTTAAATTTACATGTTTCTAACACATAACTACGTGAAACTCTAGTCATAAAGCCTTCCTTTTGTTTTGAAGTTCAGGTAAGCACAAATATATCCTCATGGGGCAGTTACCTTGGCAGTTTGAGGACAGTGCCACATATAATTTGTTCTAAAATTAATAATTGAAAACCTTGTTACTAATAAGCAGGCAATGAAACAATTTCACTTTGAAATGCAGCCTGTGCACGCCCAAAACCTATGCATAAATCATGAACAGGCTGATGAGATTACCCGTTTCATTATTGTTTCCTTTTTCCATGTTTCAATACCCTTCAAGAATGCCTTTGTTGATGTGCCTGCAAGCCATTACAATTAGCAAAAAGAATTAGAAGAGAGAAACATGAGTAAATTCCAATGAAATTCAACTAACATTACCTAAGAAAAGAACGATGAGCAGTACTGTGACCATCCAGTCTGCAAAAACGACATTGAAAGCAACACCTATACTAATTCCAAGCATAAGCATTGGTTGGATGAGCAGAGCCAGATCATAGTCAATAATGGGCATGTCAAGTGTCGGATGCCTTAGCTTAAGATTATAGTAAACTGTTGAGATTGCTGCACCCATAATCATACCTGCCAAATTTATACATACCAAAAATCCATTACTTTTTAAGTAACATATGAAAGAGCAATTTATTTTCCAACAAACCAGCCCTTTCACATTTTCTGTAAGCTACCTCACTGTTCACACAACACATTACATATTGTTAACTGCTTACTAGTCAGACTGATAAATCACAGCAGATGGATTAATTACCCATACTTCACTGTGCAATCTGAATCGAAAAAAAAGGCATTTGTAAATGCTGAAAGTCTCCTCCACTGTTCAGTAAAGCCCATCCCACCTTGACATACAGAGGACACGTGAACAAATAAAATTTCAACTGTTACAAGTCTTTTGAAGAAATAGGCACTGCACCTTCCCCTGACTGTGCTTCCAAGTTTCAAGCTCTAATTCAACATTTTCAAGTATAACAAAAAATGCCATGACAAGAAGAGCTAGTGAAAGGTGCCAGTCGTGGTAGTAAATTAGTTCACCGACTCGAGAAAATCTTTGTACTTGAAAGTTTCAATGATTAAAAAATCAGTTAAAATAGTCATTACTTTTATGTAAACTGAATTTTGAAACAATTAAGTAGTAGATTCAATAATTTAGTTACCTTCCCCCCCTATCCTCTACTTCTCCCCATACTCTAATCAAACGAATCAAAAAGGTTTTCCTTTCTCTACGGTGGGGAAGAGCGGCGTAAAAACAAAGGTCACCCTTTTCACACAGAAGATTCAATGGTTTCTTACATTTAGAAATAGCTGTTGCAGATTTTGGATCAAACCCAATTACCAGGCTAAGCATGGGAACAAAAATGCCGCCGCCACCAACACCGCCTACACTCCCAAAAGCAGCTCCAAAAAACCCAATAATCGAACCCAAAACAATTTGCCAACCAAATTTCATTTCCTGTCCACACAAAAATATTCATATATCAATAATTAAAACAAAAACCATACAAGAAATGATCACTTGTCAATCACCAACTAAATAAATAACCAGCACATAGAAAGTCACCCATCTTCTCATTTCATGTTATTTTAAAGAACACTAAAGATTCTTACAGGAAAAAAAATACTTAATTCAATAAGTTAAGAAAAGGGTATCAGAGCTTTTACCGGCCAAACATGTTGATAACCTTTGTGATCAGGCTGCCACAAGAAATTCACAGCTTTGAGAACATAACTTGACACAGAATCTCCTGTTTCATTCATTCTAGTAGATGTTGCTTCACGTTTCAAGCCCCTCTCAGCTGAAACGAACACAAAAGCTAACAAAAAGTTGAGCAAGACCATTAACACCGATCTTAAACCCCTCCATTTCCCTCCAAATTCAGCCATTGATCAGATCCTGGATTCTCTCTCTCTCTCTCTCTCTCTCTCTGCAAAAAATTTCTCTCTTTTTTCCCCTCCTCTCCCTCTCAAAGAGTTGACCTTTAGCCAATCCTCAATAACTCAACACTAAAAAAAACAAAAACCTCTGTATAACAAAGAAACAACGCTTGCATGCAAATGGTTGGTTTGTCGGAAAACCAAGAGGAGAGATAAAAGGAAAGGAGAAAGGAGATGCTTGTGACTCCGAGTTGCGTTCCTACGAGATATAAGCGAATAGATCCTTGAAAGCAGGAAACAGGATGTTTGTGACCAGGAAAGTTTGGAGTTGAAACAAATAGTCTGCGTTTGGTCTCTCTTCTGTGCTTAATATGAGAGGGGAAGAGAGAAATTATGATTTGTGAAAATTCACAGAGGTGGCAGATATGATACAATCTTGTTCTTGACAAGAGGAGGAATGGCATTGATTTATTTCTATTTGTTCCTTTTTAAATGATAGCTACCTTTTTTTCCACCAAAATTAAGCATTTTTGTGTTCGTGTAAAAAAAAATAATAATAATTACTTTTTGTGGGTTGGACTTTTAAAAAATGATTGGTTACAAGAAAATCATTGTTTTAACTGATATAATGGGTTTACACGTGAAGCACGATATTCGGGATTTTGATTATGTCAGATTTTAGTAAAAAACAAAATTAAATTAATTAATATGGTGTAATCTAGTAAAATATCTAAATTAACTTGTTATTTGGTAGATTTGGAAAAAACCTGATCAAAACTCATAATTTTTTTTTTCTTCATAATAATGTGATTTTTATTTTTTTATAAAATAAAAATAAATAAATTAACATATGTTAACGGTATGAATTGTTTAAGAAAATAATGAAATCACTTATCATGATTATTATTTTGCCATCAACATTATAATAATATAATTTATATAAGTAGAATTAGTCCAATACTTGTATATTTCATTGTTTTATTAAGGGTGTATTTGACATTGTAATAGCTGTTGTGGTTGTATTTTGAAAAAAATTATTTTATAAAAAGTACTTTTAGTTGAGGTTGATTTGGAAAAATATATGTTTGGTTAAAACTGTGGTTGAAATTGAGGTTGGGCAAAAGGTAGTTTAATGTATTTGGTTAAAAAAATATTTTTCAAATTGAGGTTATAAAATAATTAAAATATATATATTAACATTGATGGTTTTAAATTTAAACGTTGTAAATTTAATTACTACTATTACATCATGAAATAAATGAAACATGATTTGCGTTTTAGCGGCCATAGTTTTTTATTTATGATTATTTAATAATAAAGTGTTGAACCTTTTACTAGTTAAAAAAATAATTTTTTCATTCATACTTGTTTTTTCAAGGCCATTTTTTTCCATACATCACAAGCATATAGAAAAACAGTTAATTTAAAAAAAAAACAATTAAATAAGGATAGAATACTAACTTATTACAAGAAATAATGATTTATAAACAAACTTTTCATTTTAATTTTTATTTAAAATGACATGTCATATGTAAAATTCATGAATTTTAAATGATTTAGATTTCATAAAAAGAATTATTTCATATATTTGTATGTTTTTCTAATATAATATTAATCGATAAGGTCTTGGAAAAGTTGATTTAAAATTCGTTTATAACTTTATATAGTTAAAATTACATTTTGCCTTGTTCATAGTTTTGAATATATTTAATTAATTATAATGCATCATAGTTTTTTGTTAAAAATTTTCTCTAGAAAAAAAATATTAAAAAAAATCTATAATTTATAATTTTTTTAAAATTTTATTTTTAAACCATAACTACAAAAACTACTAAATACCGTTACTAAATACCAATAAAAAAATTTCAAAAGTAAATAAAATCTATAGTTATAGCATAGTAGTGAAAGAATGGGAACAGAAGACTAAGACCTAATAATCTACAGTTTTAAAAATATTATCAATTTCATTAAAAACTTAATTTTGAAATTTTAATTAAATAAATTTATAATTCATAGTTTTATTTTTTTAAAAAAATCTATCTCTTTACAGTCACAAAAACTACTCACTTAAGATAGTGTCGAATGCAGAGGATTTGTAGTCCGAAGAGGATGGGGACAGAAGACGGAGAACCCGATGACCTCAATGAAACGACGCGGTTAAATGCTCTTGTCTGCTTGTTATTCAATGGAGGCCATTGGTGTAAAAGTAAATACTACAGCTGACAAGAAAAAATCAAATATACCGCTAAACTATTATAAATATTTAAATTCATCTCACAATTTTTTTTATTATTAATTAAGATATACAGGCCAGTTTATATATACCTTGACTAATTTTACAAATTTTAAAATTAACGACCATATAAATCTCAAGTGATCATCATATTAATAATCATATGCCTCGAACATGAAATCACAAGAAAAGCAAATCTTTTTGGTTTCAAAACTCTTATTACTAAATCACCTATTAAATGGATTCATATTTTTTTATTATTCTTTATATATATATATATATATATATATATGAAAAGAGATACTGGTACAAATTTAAAACTTAGTTTTTTTTTATATTACATAAAAACTTTTGTATACCATCCACAAATAAATAATTATTTTTAAAAATCAAATCATAAAAAAAACTGGCCAATTCAAAATTCTCAATTAAATTAAGCTGAAAAACTTAATCATGTTTAGTTGGGAATTTAAACTCTACAAACTTTTTCCTTTTTTTTTGCATGCAGTCTTTCGTTTTTCTAAGTGAACAAGACACGCCAAAAAAAAAAAAGAATAATGTATAAAAATATTAACAAAGCAAATAACATTTAATATAATGATTTTATAAATTACTTATAAAGCAACTAAACCAATTGCCTATAATTTTTATATGACTTTAATGTTTGTACAGAGCTTTCCTGGAGCATTTTACGGTATATTTAGGTGTGTAGTTGTGGTTGTTTTTTAAAGTATTTTTCATGCTGAAATATATTAAAATGATATATTTTTTTATTTTTTAAAAATTATTTTTGAGATTAGGGCATTAAAAAAATTTAAAATATATTTAAAAAATTAATTTTTAATAATAAAAAATTTAAAATTTTAAGGGAACGTTTATCACTGACGCACAACGTCCCATGGAGGTTGGTCTATGAGTGCTTGACAGTGTGGTAGTGGTTACTTTTTAAATAATTTTTCGTATTGAAATACATGTCAATAATATTTTTTTATTTTTAAAAAATTATTTTTAATATCAGTACATTAAAACGATTTAAAATATATAAATCATATTAAAAAAATTTTAAAAAAAATTAAATGTTTTAGGAGTTTGTTCTAGAAGCAGCAAGTGTTGGGTCGTTTTTCTTCGCACCGTCCATTCATCGAAAGCAATGGATTCTTTTGCGATGATGCAACGTGCAATTTGTTTTTCTCTGCAATCTACATTTATTTATTTATTTTTTATCGTAATTCGTAGCTGTGGTGAAACACTTTAACAAAGAATAAATTTTAGCATTATTTTTAAATTAATTTTCAATACTGGTTTTATAGAAAGCATAATCATGTGTGTTTACCTTAAAAGATATTAAATTGATGTTTTTGCTTAATATTTTTTAATTATTATGATGTGAAAGATAAAAAAAAATTTAAATTTTTTTAAATATAAATGATCATTTTTAAAAAATATTTTATACTATAATATCAAACACACTCGAAAAAACAGACAAAAACAAAGACATAAAATTAATCTATCTTTCAAAAAGATTTGGAATAGTTTTTTATATTTTTTAAATAAAAAGTACAAAAATATATTTTTTATATATCCTATTATCTTTATGTTTTTTTTATTTTAACATATTTTATATATATACTTTCACATTTTGACAGTGGCACTAACATTAAATACACGTTGATTAACATAATTGCCAATCTTCTGTATGGCTAGCAAGCTAGTTTCTATCTTCTTCTCTTATTGGTGTACCAAAAGAGCAAGCAATCGTGGCTAGCTACCTTCATCACGACAAGTTGCCTGGTCCATGGCGTGCATGCATGGACCTTTATTTTTTTATTTTTTTATTTTTTTAAGTTTTCCTCGTTCTTATCTTTTGTTGCACCAACTACAATTTATGTACATATTTATTTCTCAAAAAAAAACCTTAACTGTGCTTTTTTATTTATAACTAATAATATTATTAAAAAAATCAATAAATACAAACAAAAATACATAAAAAATAAAGATGAGAAACCATATCATAAAATCATAAACAATGCTCGTGATTGTGTATTTTTTTCTTTTGATAAATGTATTAACAACTTTTAAATAAATAATCGATGCATATATATACACATAATTATACATAAACATGTATATGTACATATATACATACATCCCAATATCGACACAAGGACTTGAATTTACAAGTAACTTGAATTAATTGTTCTTCAAAATTCTCACGAACGATTGAAGATAGCCATCGTACTTCATTTCTTAAATGCGATCAAACCAAATGATGTTGAAAACTTATAGCCAATGCATCTCACATGCTTCATCATTCTGCTCCTGCAAGTTATGTTCATGATTTTCAAGAGGAGGTTAGGACTTAACAATCCATATGTATATAGTTTTCAAAACCATTTATGCTTACAGGGATGTTTGATTAGACGTTTACGTACACAAGAACATCTACCTTGACATTTTTTCGTAAAAAATAAAAAAATTGTCCAAGTCTTTTGAACAGCTTGCTGCCTTGAATTTTTAAAATATAAATTGTCTAGAACTTTTGCACAATTTAATATAATATAGTTATAAAACCTGACAAGAAAGGTGATTC
>Ga0325410_1001990_pt1 | contig 22855 bp, 7 predicted proteins | sample PopdelMetagenome_16_FD_206182 | JGI IMG/M metagenome (GOLD analysis project Ga0325410, IMG submission 206182) | Populus deltoides microbial communities from Bellville, Georgia, United States - Xylem-PdIQD-R3 | ecosystem: Host-associated > Plants > Phyllosphere > Stem > Wood/Secondary xylem...
TGTGCCAGCCGCAAGAAGCGTTGGCAACACAATTGACTGGCCATAAAACAAAAACATTGTTGGTGAAAATTGTGAAGACCAAACACTGTAAATCTGCATTGTGTCCTGGTTCTGTCACTGTCACTGTCATTGTACGTGACAAGGTCTAAAACTTGGGTAAAAAGATTTTCCGGAGCGACCAAATTCAGAATTGCAAATTGCAAGGGGGTCTGAATCTGGTTTTTGCACATCTTCTGTAGATGTTGCTACAGGCTTTGCAAGTGGGTCTCTTTTGTTCATTACAGTAGTAAAAGCAAGCCTGCAATACCAGATTACCTCCCAGGGTTGTCATCGCAATTGAAATCAAGCGAGTTGGCATGTCTTCAAACTTCTATAAAGCCAATGGCTTGCTTTACTATAGGCTCCGGCACCCAGTCCAAGAATCCCACTTGGCAAATGTGGCAATTTCAGTGGAGGCAGAGACAAGCAACACAGGGTTCTGCCTTTTTTGAGTTCAAAATCCATGCCTTAAAAGATTTTAAAGCATGATTGAAAACAATTAATTAAAATAGAATGATTTTGATACGCTGTTATTAAAAATATATTTTAAAATATAAAAAAATTATTATTTTAATATATTTAAAAATTAAAAATATTTTGATAAGCAACCTTCCCTACAATACCGAATAAAACATACCCAGCATTCCTAAACCGGGCGTTCACATTTTTTTCCCAGAAGAATTGCTAATAAATAAATGCATTGTCAACAATCAGTCAATGAACATTGTAGATTCTATTACCGGAGACGTCACATACAACATCTGATTCTTAGACCCCAGCAATCTCCAACTGATGCAGGATATTTTTGTCACCCTCTTCACTGGACTCTAGGAAAAGAAAAGCACAGGATAATAGTCAGGAATTTTTAGAGTGTCCATTGCTGGCTAATAAAACGCAGGAGCGTATGGCTCTCAAGTGTCTAAAGTGGCCAACCGTTGAACATGGAAGCCACTTTAGCCACTTGGTAGGCTTTTCTTATGCCAGCAAGTAAAAATATCTCTCACCGAACCCATGATATTAAAAGGGATGTTTAAAAGTTTGGTTGCCTTTTTTTTTTAATATTTTTTATTTAAAAATATATATAAAAATATTTTTTATTTTTTAAAAATTATTTTTGATATTAATACATTAAAATAATCTAAAAACATAAAAAATATTAATTTAAAATAAAAAATTTTTAAAAAATAAAAACAAAAACCACCGAGTTATAACACAAAAGCATACAAAAACAAAGGGACAAAAAGTGACTTTGGACAGCCAAAATCTAAACAGCCTAGCATAATCCCGGTTCACTATCCTGCCAGCAATCCTTGCTGATGAACACTTGCCGGAAATAAATATTTAAGATCCAGAATCTTAAAACAAATGATAAAGAGGTAAGAATCTACATATTTTTGCAGATTGCAAGCTAAAACTTACAATTTTTAGACAAAACTACTACAGCTAAAATGGAAAAACAAAACAAGTCGGTACTAATCCAAAACTCCCCTCGGAATTTACCGAACCATCATACCAGTAGGTAGATAGCTATAACCTTAAAACCCAAATGGAGAGTGATTAAGCCTCAAAGTACTTGTCGACATCCCATAAACAGGAACCGAAATCACCATCCAAATGTACCGAGATATCAGCATAATCTTCTCTCAAAACAGTATCCGGTACACTACACTCCTCAAAAAAAATCGGAGCAGGATTTTCAAAATCCCAAAGCTCTTTCAAACACAAAGGATCCGTAACCAAACACTCATCATCCTCACCGACCTTTATTATTTCTTCTTGAACCACCTCCTCTTGCGTTTGTATCCTCCAGCAACAATCACTCTGTACGGCAACCTGTGACTCTGGCCCCGGTTCCTCTGTAGATTGAAATCTAAGCACAGAAGTTGGAGAACACAGACTATTATGAGATTCTTTACCAGACTCATACCCAGAAATGTTAACGTTAATATCAACATCTGGGGCATGTTGTTTGCTCACCGGAGGTTGTGTGAAATTGGTTTGCGCATCAGGTCCTTTAATACGAATAGCAGCCTGATCATAAACCATGGCTGCCTCCTCTGCTGTATCATAAGTCCCTAACCATAGCCTGGTTCTCCTATAAGGGTCTCTGATCTCTGCTGCCCACCTCCCCCATGGCCTTTGTCTCACACCACGATACCTTTTCCCCCCTGGATAAGAACACTGATCCCTTGAAATTTTTTTCACAACTTGTTGCCGGCTTACCACTTTTGAAGATTTTTTTGCATCCTCTGCTGCTCTGTCGCTCCCACAACTTGTTATTCTTATCTCGTTTATATGTTTTTTGACTCTTGGATGATGCCTTTTCGATTCCTCCTTTTCATCACCGGACGAGTCCGTAGCATTGCCATCAGTAACTGAAATCCGTACTATTCTTGTGGCTTTTGAGTCCTCCCATTTCACCAGCTTGTTGGTCACAGTTTTATGCTCTGTATACTTCGTAGAAAAGCGATTCATTTTTTCAATGGAATCAAGGCTTATGGAGTTGGGTTTTAGGTGAAAACATCAAAGATGGGAAATTTTCATACAAAACGTTAGAAATAGGAAATATTAAAAACGCTTTAAGAACATAAAAATATATATATAAATATATACAACTGATGTGAGAATTAGAGAGTACAGGCAAAAAGGGTAGATAGAAAGATGGAGAGGAGGGGGGCTGCTGAGGGAGTGTGGAGGAGAGGAGGCAAAAGAGGGATTAACAGGGAGAGAACGAGAGAAATGAGGAGATATTGGAGAGAGTTTCGTAGTCAAACGTCAAAAGGCCTAGGAATCGCAGTTTTATATGAATATCCTAAGAAACAGAGAGCCCAGCCCTATTCATTTTGTTCTTTTAGCTTTTCAAGTTTTTTTTTTTTTTTAATATGTCGGTTTAGAGAGTGTGAAAGTGAAATTACGAAATGAAATCTTAATAAGATTTTTAATTGGCTGAATTTTTGGATAAAAAATGGTTTGGATGGGAGAGATTTCATGGTTAGAAATTTTATTAGCTACTCTTTATGTTCATTTTTTTAAAAAAATAGATATAATTAAAAGAAAAAAATCTTAAAAAATATTCTTATTAATTTTGCTAAATTATGAATTTTTCTTTTATTTTTTGTATTTATTTTTATTTTCAAGATAAATTTCGAAAATAATTAATAAAATATTACGAGCATCATTTTTTATTTTTGGATGGATAGTTACGAAGGGGGAGATTAAAATGGGAAATCCCAGACCACCCGCCGCATTTAGAAAAATAAATGGTTAAATTTATGACACGCGGCAATTCTGGTTGGCTAGGTGAAAGAGATGGTTCAGTGATCTCGAACTTGGTCCCCAAGTAAGTCACGCGCCAACCCATTTCGTTTTGTACAAAGTTTAAAACAAACTTTAATAAATCATAAATCACACATCATAAACGGTGGGGTAGTGCTTAACTGAGAGAATGACAGTTGTTGCCCTTTCCGTATAAGTGAGAGACCGTCACAGTTATTGTAAGTTCAGATTCTGGGTTCGATTTATAGAGAGGTTTTAAATAGTGCTGTGTTTGTTTTTTAAAATATATTTTTGTTTTAAAATATATTAAAATAATATATTTTTAAAAATTATTTTTAATATTAATGTAATAAAATAATTTATAATATAAAAAAAATTAAAATTTTAAAAAATATCATTTCAAACCCGTTATAAGTTACGTGGCTAAAAGAGAGACCAGTTCTGTTGGTGAGATGAATTTGCTGGGTCACAGACTGTTTCAGTTGGGATCCTTTTCACTGTTTGAGTTCGAGGAGATTTAGGTGGAGTTTTTTTAATTCTCCTTGGCAATTTTGCTTGTCAATCAAGCATCAAATATTTAATTGCAGTAATTTACGTGATTGATTATTTAATTCATTCATTTGCTATAATGGTTTTTTTTTTCAATTTTATTTCTTTTCCGTTGATGGATGTCTTTACATTGAGTGAATAAGAATTTAAAGTTCCTCTTTCTAATATATATAGGTTGATATTGTGGTTTATCCATGTTTTGTTTATAAAAAAAGTAGTTTTAAATTAATTTTTTTTTGTGTTTGGATTGTTTTAACAAGTTGACCAAAAAATAAAAAAATATATTATTTTGATGCATTGTCGAACATGTTTATACACAATAGGCACCACCTTCTTTTTCTTTCCAAGCAAGGTTTGTCTTTCATGCAATAAATATAATTTAAAAGCTTAGGAATAAAACTGATATATTAGATATTCAGTTAAAACTCAGGTGATTGGTAGTTGATACTTGCAAAATATTTTCTTTGATAGATGTGAAGATTCTCAGATACTTTAATAAGTGACTTTGTAGAGGAAAAATGCAATTATATTTTAGAGATATAAATTCTAAAAATATCTATATACCGAAAATGTTAAGAATAAAATATTATTAATTTAAATTTTAAAGAATTTATGTTGTATTTATAGCTCATGAGTCATGTCCTTTCAAGAAAAATAGAAGCTTAAGTATAATTTTATTTCAGTGATATTTTAAGTTGTATTATAATAATAAAAAAGACATATTAAATCAATATAAAATATTAAAGTATCCGCGTGGTGTTCTGAAATTTTATTTTTTAAAAGTTGGACTCGAGCTTATTAAAAATTAAAAAAAAAAGCTCAAGTAGACGAGACCATAGAGCGGCGCTCCTCCCGTAGAAGAGCCTATAGATCACCCATTTTAAAGATTAATAAAATTTTCATCTTCATATTCTTCCTTCCTCAAAGCCTCTCGTATTTATTGTTTTCATCTCTTTTCTAATGACTTGTATATATGTGGTCATTGCATCGATTTTTTCTTCTTTACCACATTAAAGTCGCAAAAAACATCTTCTTCTTCTTCTTCTTCTTCTTCTTATTTGTCTATACACGTTTTTTTTTCTTTTCAATATAGTATTATTACTGGCATATATATATGCGAATTCATACAATGGTATTCTAAAAATTAAACCTGCAAATAGAATATAAAAGTGTTTATATATATGTATATATAATCCAACCATATATTCCTGAAGGTTTATGACCTAATTAATTAATGGCAAGGCAATGTACTACATGTTGAAAAGATGGAGGCAAATACCTTATAAATACAAGATTTTGAGAGCGATAATATACAGAATTCCGGCAGTGAAAGGGAACGGAGTGGGAAATTTGTTTCAAATAAAAACAATATGTGTTTGGATCTGAGTTTCGCGTGTGTAGAACGATGTTATGGTCATAATTGAATGGTTTTATTAGATTATTTTTAATGGTAAGAACATACGGACAGATATTTAAATGCGGGGGTGGTTGTGCAGTTTATGGCTTGGGGATCAAGGGACTGCAAGACATTCGTTGAACATAGCACTCTAGCTAGTAGGAGGTTGCGAACGAAAAGGACCTTCTCATTCGTTTCTGTCACCACTTGAACTTCATTAATTTGTTCATCCCATTCGCGTGACCTTTCCTCCATCCTTTTCATCTTGTGTCAGATAATTTTTAAAGCTCTTCAGTTTGAATTTCAAGGATTAAGAAGGAAAAAAACAATATGAAACCATGCATTACCATCTGTTAACATTTGATTATTTATATGTTAAACTTGTTTTGTACATTGAGGGAGTTAATCTGGATCGTCTTCGAGGGACGTAGCGTGATGGTAAAAAGTTTGAGATCTGCACAGTAGGTCTCGAGTTCGAGTCAGGGCATACACCTCTTGTAAGAGTCTGGGACAGCCGAACTTTTATTCGCTCATCTAGACTCATAAAATACGCTTTCTGAAGGGTGAGGTTTCCTTGAATCTAAAAAAAAAAAGAGTTAATCTAGATCAATTAACAAAATTTAATTCTTTTAAAAAATTTAAATTAGATTTATATCGAAAAAATCGAGTGATGAGTTAATTTATTAAATCAATTTGTTGGAACTTCCAAGTTAAAACATGTAACTTCAGGTTGATTTTTTCATACCTGGTTCAAATCAAGAGTTAATAGTTAATTCTTTAATTGACACAATGATTATTAATATTGGTTTCATTAATTAATTATAAAAAAAATAATTATGATCAACTCAAATTACAAATATTGATAAATTAATACTCAATAAATTAATAATTTTAATTAAATAATAATTTTATCCGGTTTTCACTTAAATTTAAACTTTAAATAATATATTAATTAATAAATAAATATTTATAATTCTAGAAATATTAATTTATATAGATTTAACTATAGTTTGCTAGTATGTTATCAATGAGATTGCAGTTGTTCTTGTTCTCTTGCGGCGGTAGCGAAAAGTGATGCGAATTTTTTTTTAAATTACAATTATCTTTGGAAGAACTAAAATACAGCTACTATTTGTTTTTGTGATGAAAATTTTTTTTGAAATTAATTTTTAAGGTGTTTTTAGATTATTTTAATATATAATGTAAGAAATAAATTTTAAAATATAAAAAAATATATTATTTTAATATATTTTTAAATAAAATTATTAAAAAAAATAAAATCCTTGTGAGCGAAAGATGAAATGACATTTAACATGGTGGATCCGTGAATGAGACTACGTAATGGTAAGTTTAAAAATCTTAGGCTATTATTGTTGTCGTCTGGCACAGAACACGAGCGAACATAATAGTTAATCACGGGCTCAGGAAAGGAGTGTAAGAGCATCCCATACCCATTCTCTTTATTTTATAGCTAAAATAGCTATAAAATTATTTTATCTAGCTTGCTAAACCATGTGATAATATCCATGCTCTTTGAAATAGATAATTATGGATTTTTTTTTATTTTTTTTAATTACATGTAAAATGAATATTCAACTATGTTATTTCATGTTATTTATTGCTTTCAAATTATGCTAATGAGTTTTCTAATTATTTAATAATTCTTTTATTGTGGTAGAAATTAAAAATAATAAAAAGAAAATGCATACACTTTGAGAAATAATAAAAATTTAAACAATGTATACTAATTAAAAGTACTATTATGTCTAATATCTTCATTTGACACTTCTCATAATATTCAATCAAGTGTAAATATATGTTTGTCGTATCTATCAAAATTATTCTCTCATCTTTTTGTTATTCTTTCAATACAAGTTCTTCTTGCATAATAACAATCTTGTCTCATTCTATCTTTGCATTTTCATGTTTTGCTTTTGCTTTCTCTTCCTCTAAAGCAAATGATTTTTTCAAAAAAATCGTATCATTTTACATTCCATTTTTATTTTATGTTTTTTTGTAATCCTTCAAGATCGATCCAACATGAGAACCTGTGCTATCTTTATATTTTTAGTGTGCTTTTCTGTTGTCTTTCTACTTACCGGTCTTTTCATTTCATCGTTGTCATTAAGGACAACATCATCTTTTTCTAAATTGATTGAACTTTAAGTAAAAGGAGAATAAGTTGTCGGAGATGCATTTCTAGCATTTTCGCACTTCTTCTTTGAATTTTCAATTATCCATTTAGGCCCGCTCTTCAATTTCTCCGGGCAATGCTGAAATAAGAATAATTGATACTGAATTCTTTTATATGCAATCTTAAAAAATAATAAATTAAAGCACACCAGAATGCATTGCTTAAAAAATAATAAATTTAATGAATTTAATTTTATGAGTTTTATATAAACAATACATGGTTTTCATAGGTGAAACCACTTTGGTTTCTATTTTTTATTTGGGTATAGTGTGAATAAAACTTATTCACCACTAGTTACGTGGTCGACCAACAAAGCATTAGAAAACTTGATATACACTCAGTTACAAACTGCTTGTTTTCATTGTAGTTTTCAAGAATTCTTTTCCAATATGCCTTAGTTTTTTGTTCATTTCCACACATTGGATCCATCTCAACGTTGATTCTGGCCTCTACAAGGCAAACATCTTCTTCATCCCTAAAATTGCTCGATTGCTTTATCTTTTTAGTCGTAGGTGACTTTTCACATGGATCTTGAGATAGCACAATAGATTAATTGGACTATTGAGTGGGTGGATCATAACCTTTTTATGAAAATTGTATATTCAGGTCAACTATTTTATACATAAAATTAGTAAAATAGTCATCATCCTGAGACTCCATTGAAATTCTTTTGATTAATTGTGATCGAGAAAGAAATTGAAGTTACTCGAATATACTTGAAAGTGAAGTTTTTTTTTTTTTAGAAAAAACCCAATTTACAGAGAGAATTTGGATTGGGTACAAATTATACCATTTATATTAAACTATAAAATTTCAATGGACAAATAATCTTTAAATGCAATTTCTTTACAATTTATTGTTGCATGTTTTTAAGTAGTGTTATTAAAGAGTTTTTGAACTTTCATCATATAGGAAAACGTAGATGGAGACTCCAATTTTTTTTATTCGACTTAATTTTTGTTTTTTAAACTATTTTAAGGGTGTTTTGAGATCGAAAATGAATTTATTTAGGTGCTTACAATGTTTTTTGAGATGTTTTCAAGTAAGAATATAATTGAAAAAAAATAAATGTTTTAGGTCCCAAACATTGGACTCTAAATTTTCAATCATTTCTAGTGGCTGAAAGTTTGTGCTTGTAGAAGTCACATCATTTAGGGCAGACAATGTGTTGTTTGGGCATTAAAGAAAAGGGAAAAGACTAAACAAGTGAGGCTAGTCTTAAAGCCCAAGTCTCACTAGGCCTTCTTTGTATTGAGTTAGAAATATTGGCCATGCAAGTTAGAAATGATGATTAGAAATGTAAAAGTTATATGAAAATTTTGGTTCATTTTAATTTTAATGTGATTTTCAATTGAAAAAATATTAAAATAATTTTTTAATATTTTTTATATCAGCACATTAAAACCATTAAAAAATATTTAAAAAATTAATTTTATGCTTTTTCATATGGAAAACACTTTAAAAAGTAGAGGAACTCATCTTTGTGTAAAATTTTCCTTTTGTACAAGTATGTGACCCTATGAATCTCATCATTGTGTTTGAGCATGTCGTGGCATTGAACAACTTTAGGGTGGTTACCGTCACATAGGATCTCGTTCTCATGGAAAATTTGGTTGTGTACGAAGTCTTCGTGTTGTTGTATATGACCGTCAGAGTGTAGAGGCAACTCGTTGAATAGTGGATAACTTTGTAGATAGTGCTTTTGGTATTGCTTTTGATTCGATTGATTTGGTCGAGTTTAGAGATAAAAAAGTTTGAGTTATCTGAGTTGGGAAGGGAGAGAGGGGGATAACAAGCTAATGGTCAAGTTGAGGGGGAGAGAAGGTGGTGGTGGGGGTTGAATTGGTTCCATGAGTCGACGAGTTGAATCAAATCATATGAGTTAATGAAATTTGTTAAAGAGGGAAAGGAAACGAAAAAGGAAAAGCAGAATTCTTGTGTGAGATAGAGGAGGGGGATTTGCAATGAGGGGAAGGAATGCGGATTTTAAAGGGAGGGAAAACTTTAATGGTTCTTTTGTAATTAAATATAAAATAACAACAATTTTGTAAATAAAAAAAATTTGTTATTTTTTTTAAGAGGATATCAAGTGGTGGAGACCTTACAAAGTTCAAGATATAAATGATAATTATTCAAACTATAGTGGGTAATCATAGCATTGACTAATCTACACGGGTAATTTTCTAATAAATAAAACATTTTAGATTTGGTATCAAAACCATTAATGTAAAGGAAATGTTGTGTAATTTGTTAATAAATATATAATTTACTTGGTACCTATAACTAATATAATATAATTCATTGCCAAATAATATAATTTACCTTTCAGGGGTAAAAAGAGTAAAATTGATTTAAATTCATTGTAAACCTCCAAGCATGAACTAAAACAACACGATAAAAATATTATATTTTTTACAATCACATTTTAAAATACATCTATAAATCGTCGCCCTTTAGTTGCATGCTAAAACCTTTCAGAATGCAGGAAAATCTTAATCAAAGTCACAAAGCACAATAACTAGGCAGCACAGCAGACACACTGACAGTTGCCCCTAACCCTAAGCCCTCCATCCACCTTTTAAATTCCTAACCTAACTCTGAAAAAGCAAACTAATATCTCACGCCTTACGCTTCGTTTCATTTTGATTCTGTTCCTCCTTTTCTTTTTCCTTGCAGGTTAAAAAAAAAAAACAACAAAATCCAACGCAATTATGGCAGCCTGTCAGCTATCAGGAATCCAAGAACCTCCTTTGCAGCTCCATCACGAGAGGGATATAGGGATATTCTTCCATAGAAGAACAAAAAGAAGAGAGAGAGAGAGAGAGAGAGAGAACAGAGATCCAGAGACAAATAAAAAACCTGACCAGGTCGAACCACACCATTCATGTATTATATGACTCTTTAATCTCCACCTTCTTCCTATAATAACCCTCTAATAAGTAAATAAATAATAAATATATATGTATTTTGTAATTGTAAATGTAAAAAATATAAAATTAGCATGCTATATAATCCGTTTAAGGTACATATGTTTGTCTACCATCATAAATTGCTTCGTTAATTTGACTTCCAGTCTCATTGATTCTTACCATCAGCCCTGCACTGCTGCACACACAACTTCTTGTCAACGGATGATAATCCTGCACCCGAAGCAACAATGTTCTTAATCAGCATTGGCGATTCATTAATCGATACACGCATGAAATGTCTACTTCCAAGATGACAAATTAGGCAATCGATACATATATGGATATGATTAATTCATTCTGCAGGTGAAGATTCCTGACCCCATCTCACCCTGTGTCTACTGTGTCATAACATACACAAGCATGCAGTTTCTTACCATTTCAGGGTGGGTGGGGAGGAAGACGACAAGGAAGGTGAAGATCATCAGGCTTCAATTCTTTAAGACCTGACAATTGGGTCTTTCTTGATGCAAAACGCTCCGAAATATCATCACACATAAGTGGCCATTATCGTTTCTCAAATCTATAACTATATCATGCTTGTAGTTCAAAGTTACCAATCATCTAATCACATCCTAAACCAAACCCAAAGTTTAATTTGTGCATTCTAAGAAAAAAAAAACGGAAGGAAAGGTAGAAGAAACATGAGATCATCGAATCGAAACTCTCACCGAATAAATTAAAAAATAAAAATCTTCGAAAGAAATAGAAGACTTACCATTTAAGCGTGCTTATGATACATCTTGGCATCTCAGTACCGGTCTCCTTCAACGTTACACCTCCACACACAACTTCCACTCCCAGCAACCCTGTCTTCACCCCTTCAACACCAATTCCAATGCTCGTTTTCACATCCATATCCACCTTCAGTTTTTTGCTCGTGAACTGATCAAGAATCTTCGATCCAATTCCATCCTCGATCAGCTCCTTGTTCACACTGGTTTCAATTTCCAAACTAGTCGTATTCTTTTTTCCCTGTGTGAACTCAGGCAAGGTCGTCGATCCCAAATTAACCTCGTCGTCTCCCGCTGTCGTTTCCACTTTAGACTCTCCAAAATGATAGATGATATTTTCATTAGGATTCCTGACTTCGATTCTTGCAACCATTTTGGCGGTAAGGTACGTGCCATCTGATCTCTTGGTGATGTTAAAAGCGGAGAATTTAAAAGATTGGAGGTGGAAAACGGGGAGTTTTGGATCGAACCAGAGGTAAAATAGACCTCCTGCGATAATCATCAGGAGAATGGCGATTATAAGGAGGAGGCTTAAGCAGCATAAGCATAGACGGCAATGCCTGGACCGTCTTTTCCTTGGTTCGAATGAAGGAGGCAGCAATGCCTTTGTGGGTAGCGGTCTCGGGGCAGGTTTTGTCTGGAGGTTGGGGTCTGTGTAACCTGGTGGTCTTTGGAGAACTGGTTTCATTGGCTTGCCGGCCATTAATTGCAATCTTGAATTTGGACTGCTCTGTTTGTCAAGAAATTATCTATAAATCAAAAGAATGATTTAACCAGCAAGAAAGTCTAGGACTTCAATTCAAGTTCTAACTACGCACCAATTTTTAATAAAAAAGAAAATGTCGGAGAATTGAGGCAAAATTACCTTGACAGATAAATGGCAGAAGTAACGTTGATCAGGTTAATTTCTTGCTGAGATTTCAAAATCCGGGGAAAAAGGAGATCCTCAGTGGGATCTGAGAAACTGAATTTTTTGTGAGATCATTAAGAGAAGGAAAATGTTTTTTGAACATTGAATCACGAGGACATAGTCATTCTAAATATATACATATATACATATATAGATATATATATACATATATAGATATAGAGAGAGAGAGAGAGAGAGAGAGAGAGGCAGGGGGGGGGGGCGTTGTCTATGGTAGAAGCTTGAGGTATCACTGGCAGGAATTCAGCTTGCAGGATTCACGCGCCACGTCATGGCGGGATGGTGATTTGTATGTACCGCGACGAAAGTGTTCCGCTGGAGGCTGGCCCCTCTCTCTGTCGTTTATTTTTCTTTTTTGTCCCTTTCACTTGTGGCGGTCATCTCTCTCTCTCGGCAATGTTCCTTTAATTAGGCTACGTTTATTTTCCATCGATCATGCAGCTGAAGTGGTTGTATGTGGTTACATCTTACCTCGCTTCGACTAAACAAACCAAGTTAGTCATACAATAGACATAATGACAACCAAGCTGATGTGGTTTTTTTTTTTTGAATTATTTCTTTAATTGCAAAAATTATTTAAGTCTTGAAAAGTAATCAATCCAACGTGAATTATAATAAAAACATATAGAACTTTAAAAACATTTAACATCCCTTCAAAAAACTAATTATCTAAAAGCAACTTGTAAACAATGTTTTCTTTTTATTTTCAAACCCAAATTGGACTCGGAAGCTACTATTTTAGATTTTTTTTTTTAATTTTTCTCTCTTGATTTTGTTCTCAATTTAGATTTTAGATTTTAATTTAATTAAAATGTTTTTTATTTATTTATACAACCATATAGGTTGTTTTTATGGATTGTGTATTATTGAAAATCATAATGAGACAAATCTTTGAAGGACATATAGCCCAGAGACTTGTCTTCATTTTATATATATATATATATATATATATATATATATATATATATATATATATATATATATATATATATATATTGGTTGGTTGCGAGTAAATCAAAATAAATGAAAATTCATTTGAACTCTAAAATGCCTGAGTGAGCTTGATGACCCATCGTCGCTTTGAGCTCGTGTTCATTGCGAATCTTATCCTGAGTTGAAGGATATAGACAACGCGACCAAGGGTGTCCATCTTGGAGCCATCACGTTCTTGCGAATCATGTTTTCACCTATATTCAAAATTAGTTTTTTGAGTCACTCTCCTTTTTCTTTTTCTTTTTTCCCTTCTCTCTACATCTATTTCTCTTTATAAAGTAATTATCACTACTTATTTATATATAGAGTAAGATGAAGTTTATCAATCATAATTAATCAATTATTAATAAATATTTATCATAAAATAGTTCAAATAAAAAAAAACTATTTATTTAAGAGATCAATCAATATGATCCTAATAATAAAAAGACCACGATGCATATACACTCTCCTTCAATTGATATTAGAAGGAACCATTCATAAGTTTTTTTTCCTTTATATTTTTATTAAGAATTTTTTGACAAGATTTACATTTTTTTTTATCAGATTATAAGCATGTATTAAAATAAAAAATAACCATGCTGGTTAACCAGCAAGTTTATAAACATTTACAAGATTTACAAGAGCAAAAAAGAGATTAGATTCCTATCATAATAACAAAAGAGAAAACATGCTCCCATAAAAGACTAGCCATGTAAGGTTCAAAACAAGTGAGTAGCAATGGTTAAAAAAGAAACCTAACAAGGTTTGCAGGTGTCAAAATTAACCCAACCAGCATCACAAGCCAAAGAATAACATCAAACAGCAGCAAACAACTAACCATAAAATCAAGACCATAGAATAACCAGCAAACCAATCAAAGCATTGGGAAGCCTAATTACACAAGAAGAAGCTGGAACTAGGTAAAAAAGCATCCCAAAGCAAGGAATAATAAGTGGCCAGATCACAATTGTGAAGCATGATCCACCGGGCAATAACTACCATGACAATACAAGGTAATGCAAGAAGAGTAGGTCCACCTCATATCTGCAGCAGATCAATATCAGCCCTATAGAAAAGTATCAGGATCCAACATTACCCCACATGTATAAGAGAGTGGTTTAGGTCATGAAAGTAAAACATCATATAAAATAAGACTTGGAATTTATGAAGCACCACATCAGTCAAATAACTACTACCATAAAAAATTCGTTTATTTCTCTCCTTCCATATCAAGTAGACAATGATACTGAGAGAGAATTTTTTCATTATAGACTCAAGGCTCTTCCCAGTTGTACGAAGATGTATCCAATTTGACTGGTAATACTTTAAAAGAAATTCCAGTCTTAATAAGTATAAAACAAAGAAAAGGAAAGGAAAATAAAAGAGAGATATAGCAGGCTCTTACACTTAAAAATGTAACCACGTATGGGCCTAGAAAGTAAGTAATAGCAAGGGCTGCAGATGGGCTAGTAAATGGGCCATATTTACCGGCCTCGGCCTGTCCCTCTTTCCCCGAGAAACATGGTAGATGTTATTAACCAACAACGACGTCGTATCTGTACAATAAATCAATACAGAACAAGCTCTCGTTCTATTCTCTTATCCCTCCCTCGCGCGGCTCACTCGACTGTTGGCAAAGATGGAGTTCGCGAACCTTGAAGGTCTTCGTCAGGACGCTTCTTATTTGTCTTTTCATATTTAATTGCGCTCACTAATCTTCTCAGATGAGGCAACTCAAAGCAAAAGTTGATGTCGTAGCCAAAGCAGACGGGTATGCTTAATTATTTCTAACCACCTCATCAAATTTCAGCTTCTCGACATAAAGTTTTAAAAAACTATTGTTTCTTTTGTAATTTTTTTAGATGGTTGAATACTAAAGTAATCGCTGCTGTGAGGTAGCTAATCACCAAACAGAGAGTTTTTACCCTGATTTCCTTTTTAAAGGTGGAAAATTAAGCAATAAATTTTTTTTTTATTATTATTATAAATACACTTTTAGGGTGATTTAGGTTGCTAACTTTTCCATTGAATGTTTAAGAGCACGGGGCAACTTTACCGTAGGTGCTTTGAAAGATTTCAAGTATTGCCTGCCAGTATAACTTTTTCTTCTTGAATCTGCAATGGTGTGCAAATAAACATTTGCAATCGCAAAAGGTAAGCCTCTCCATGCTAGATGCTAGTGATATTTAGCTTTTGAATTGCCAGAAATATTAATCCATTTAAAATCCTAAAAACTACTAATAGATTCATGATCTAATGGCAATGACATCATTCCTCCATGCTTTTGGAAGAAACTTGTGATCCTAGTTTCAAATATTGGAGATTGAGGGGGTCAATGGATGAGATTTGTAAAGAAAAGGAATGATTTAATTCTGAATTAAGAGTAAAATAGTCAAGATTTTTAATTTAATTCAATTTCAACATTCCAAACAGTATAAATAAATTCAATTCCAAAAGGTGACCGGTAAATTATACTTTTTTATTTTTATGAAAAATCTTCTGCTTGATTATGCCATTTTCCAAACAGTAATATTTTTATTTTTGTTGTAGTTTGAATAGCAATAAGACTTTTATGTAACATTAACAGTATAAACAATATTATCCTATAAATAAATTATCAACTTTTATTTTGATAAATTTCTTGAAGGTGAAATATAGGTTCCCAAAGGCCAACTCCCCTTTCAAGATCTATAATACCTTAAAAGATTCTGAAAAGGCTGACAGGAGACAAAGAAAGAACTTAGTCATGGCAGAATCAAGCCAACTTTTTGAAGAAAAAAGTGATGAAATAGATCATTCACTTGAAAGGTTTTAGGGAGGACCACTACAAACAAAAACCAATAACATGAACTTCACTACGGACATGCCTTCCTCCCTGTTATTCCATGTTAGCCAAAACCTACAATTTATTGCTTCAAATGCCCTGGGATTATTAAAGGCTCCTGCAATCATGCCTCAAAATACATCGTAAACTACTATAAACCAAATGCCCCAAATGCCTCCACCCTTATTTCAGCATGAATATGATTCATCATGGGTGATTACCATTTTAAGAGAAAGACAGAGTATCCAACATAACCACAAATGAGTATTAGGTCGTTAAAGACGAGGACATATATGATCTATTTTCAACTAATGAAGAATGTTGCGAGCCAAATGTTGGCATTTCCAAAAAGTTCAGAGTATTCTTATTTGTTAAGTATATAGGATCTCATTGTCCAGAGACTCATCTCAAAATATACCACAATAAAATGACTGAAGTTATCTATGAAGAGAAACTTTTTATCCATCATTTTTCATGAAAAGGCTAGTTGAACTTGTTTTTAGTTGGTATATGGGTTTGATATATGGGTTTGAATGGCTCTAAAATGGAGAAGTGGGGATATTTGGCCATTGCATGTTTTAAAAAAATTTGGATTTAACTTGATGGTGATTCCAACCAGGTATGACCTTTAAAGAATGGGGATGAGAAGTAATGAGTTAGTCAAGGAACATGGTATGAGACTACATGACATGGCAACATAAATCTACCCTTCTCTGCTTGAAAATGAGCTCACTTTCATCTTTATTGAGACTTTAGAGCTCAATAACTCTAGTCATTTTAGAAGCTCCATACTTCGGCTACTTGATGAACAATTCATCAAGCTATTTTATGGATTTAGGGACTGCAGCAAAAAGGATGGAGCAAGGCTTGAAGTCAGGAAGGATCAGGAATCCGATAGTGAGGTTTAATGTTATGTCAAAGAACAAATCAAAAGAGGACTCCCATATAGAGAATATGGATCAAAATCATTCTATACCTCATCTTAAATACCGTCTATTTTCATAACACCAATAACTTTCCAAGTGTCATTAGCTAATATTGACATATCTCTATCACTTGGCATTATTTACCAGCACCTTTGAAATATTGGACACATTGCTCTGATTCCATCAAATCCCATATGACCACTATACTTGAAGTGGTAAGACCCAAATGTAAAGTGTAATTATCATGATGATGAGATCCTATGACAATCAATTGAGAATTACAAGAAGTTGAAGCATCAAAGCCAAAAGTGGGTAGGATGGGGCATGAGGATGGAAGATGCACCAGATGAATGCACAAGCCACATATATTTGTTGGAGGGGGTTGATATGAAATAGAAGTGTTACATTGTCAACTCTTTTATTATTGAACTTTGCCGATTCATATTTTTGTTGAAAAAAACATCGAAACCCTGGAATTATTAAATATGTTTTCCATGTATTTTAATTATTTCTTTTAATAGAATATTCTTTTTTTTTTGTTTCATTGTTATTCTGCTGCATCAGAGTTTTTTTTCATAATATATTTTTTTGTGCTAGAGAATATGCTAGCTACACCTTTACAATTTTTCTTGATGTTCCACAGCGAAACGCGTAAAAGATCTGGTAGCAATCTAATTGGTGAAAGCTATCAGGGAAGGTGCTGACACTGGTTGCCTTTAGCAATACTTTAAAAAATAAAAAATAAAAAAGTTCGGATGACTGGTAACATATAAATCGTTATGATAATCAACAAAAGCGGTAATAATTCAGAAAAAAAGGGGCAAACTTAAAGCAAGTTATCTTATGACTACATTAAGCGGTCCATTTTTTGCCCTAGAAAATTAACTCTACATCTCAAAGACCTCGTCTCTCAAGATCAAAGTATTCACTACAAAAGCTTGAAGGCACAGCTGAGAGCACCAAAAGCCCTGTCCATTCCTCACCTGGCTTCAAGGTGACAGGTTTCTCAACCACTGCTCCATCGACACATAACATCTTTTTGTACTCTTCATCGCCAAAATCCGCCATTGCTTTTGATTTCTTCTCCCATGGATTCCACACCGCTGTTTGTGGGCATGAACGACGGTAAATAAATAATAAAGTTTACAACCCAAAATTGAGAGTATCGTTTAACTTTCTACTCGTTTACAAAATTGTGCATGCACAGTTTTACTGAACACAACTTACCTACATCCGGGAGTCCATCCTTTCTAATAACATATGTCCGCTTCCTCCCATGATCGAGGATTGCAATTGCATTGGGAGAACTGAGATAAACTCGATCCACCTGCCAGATAAATCCAGGCAGTAAAGAAATTAATTAATGAAGACACACACACAAACACACAAAATGCTAAAGAAGCCATTGTTGCACCCTGAAAACCACGTGAGTAGCTGATGGAAAAGGGGTTTATGCCAGCCGGGAATTTATATTACATCATGTTGCAAACAATGAGTGTGAAACCATGCAAATGCACTTGAAAGAAATTTGGTAATAAAAAACTCATTCAGAATCTATGTCGATCTCTCCTACAGAGATTTAAGGAGGAAAGATTCTGGGGGAAAAAGTGGGACTTGAAAAGTGGCGTTGCTTTGTTGTCTCCGTGCTAGTCACTCTACAGTGAGAAAATATTAACTAGCACAAAAGGTTTGGAAAAAACTGCTTCTCTTTTACGCCTATGCTAAGTGATGATGAGAGATATGTAATTATTTGTCTTGGGAAATGAAAAAACCACTTCTTTTCAACTGCTAACATTTCTAGCAGTCGAAAAATCAGAAGAAAGTTGACCAGAAATTGCATGAAAATGAACACCAAGGTGTTGAAGCGCAGTTCCTATAAGTATCGATTGCAGTGAAAAGAAACTAATAAAAAACGATTCAGCATTTCTGTCAACTTAAGTACCACTTCCATCCATTCATCTCTAACACGGCCATAGGAGTAAATTAGAATTAATAGTCGAATTTACCTCAGATTCAAAAGTGAGGGCGTCTCCTTGTTCTGTAAATCGTTCTCTTTGTCGAAGGTTGTCTAGGTAGTCAAGTGTTTCCAATCCTTCTATCCTCACTTCACTGATATAAAGATTCACTTCTGAGTGAGTCCAAACAGTGCATTTTCCAAAGTATGCTTGTTGAAATCGGGTGAAAAATTTTAAGCATGCATGCTAGGCTACTTTTAATGGATTCCCAATACATGAATCGTATTCATATAACACATGTTTTTGGTAATAGATTTACCATGCTTTTTTTATTATTATTTCTATAGCTAGCAATAAATATCTGATTGGAATCTTAAAGAAATTTCATTTTTCCTATTGATTCTAATGATTCTTTCCACACACACACAACACACACACACACCCAAAAAAGGTCGTCTTTCATGGTAAAGTTACCACCATTTTGAGATGAAGAAATTCTTCCATGAGCAGAATTAAACTGTGATACTAATGCTAACTTGTGGAAAAGTTTTCAGTATCTGGAAAATTGTCAAACAAAACAGGTAACCGAAAGCACAATGTTTCCTAGTTAGAATACCTCTAGAAAACTGAGCTCTTTCTTTCTTTCTTTTTCTCTTTTTTTTTTTAAATTTACAAAGACCTAGAAAACCATGAAACGAAAAAGATATTTCTGAATATTCCATTTTAGAAAAAGAAGTCTCAATTTGGTTCTCTTGCTTTTATGACTTTTTTTTATACATAAATATTTTATCCTTCTCTAATTTAAAGGCCAACCAAACAAGTTCATGCTTTCTATTCTTGAGCAGGTCCATTTTCTACATGTTCTCAAGAAAAAGGATGGAGAAAAGAGAAAAGGAATGGGAAAATGTGAAAAATTGTTTTCCAGAAGTGAATGCATGCTAAGGACTCAATCCTTTCCTTGTTTTAGGTGTGACATTTGGGTAAATAGACTTCATACCTTATGTCAGAAACTGACAAATATGTGTGATATGTAAATGAGAAACTAAATGGTTTTCCGTCGATGTTCCGAACTCTTGATGTCAGCGCCAAGTCTCCATTTGCTGCAAGTGACACCCTAAGACGAAGCTCAAAACTGAAAGGAAAAACAAAACAAAAAACAGAGACATATTAACCAACACTAGTCACTTCAAACTCATTGCAAGCACAGAGAGAGGTTCAGCTCCTATTGTAGTTGTGCATGTGATTGGAATGATTCTGCTGCGTCTCAGTGTTTGAGCTCTTCTGCCCGAACAGAGGACTTGCTTTCGGAATGAACTATTCGGTAGTGGGTTATTATAGTCATGACTTTGGAGATTTCAATTGCAACATAAAAGGCTAACTATTGAAAAAACAGCAATTCAATATTATGGACCGTCTGCACAAAATGCCAATAATCCAACAATAACAAAAAACTAAAATTAAAATCTTAGTCAGGGCAAAATAAGGAACTTAGTCTTGTTCGTCACAATAAAATGATTCTATGAGCATGACTATTAATCACGAGTCATCAAGATTGGACCCTTACTCTGATGCACATAAGGAAATAAAAAACCCAAGCTCCTACCTATAAGGCCAGCACTTCAGGTCTTCTTCAGATGGTTTAAGCAGTAGGTCAATGAAGGATTTCCCATGGGAATCATTGGGATGCAAAGGAGGAGGATTGTCATCAACTGTCCAAATCTTGCTCCTAGCAAAACCATGCTGCTCTAGAGATCCACAGTTTCCAAACTTCACAAGCATTAAAGCAGTTTACATAAGTAGAGATATGTTCACTCATGAAGTTTTAAGCATATAAAAGAGGAACTTTAGAGGTACCTGCGGGAAACATATAGGGATCCCTCCGCGCACTTGTTTTGGAGGCTTAAAGATCCCCTGCAATAATTGAAAAGGTCAGATAATTGAATCAGTCTTGGATCTCTTAAGAGTTAAAATTTATTAATCAATACCATCTGCAAGTCTCTGTTATGCTAGAACAACTCTATGACAACCTGTTTAGAAACTAAAAATCTAACAGCAATTCAAAATCTAGTGAGTCCTATGATTATGGTTCCATGAAATTGACTAGTCATATTTAAACATGTAATGTAAGCTCTCGTGCAATCAAAATGAAAGGCAAGGGGAAAGGAAGAAGAAGAAGAAGAGTTCCCAGTCATTTCTCATTTAGATTTTAGTTCTGATACTAGGACCGCCGTACAATGGAAAATATCCCTTTCTGGATACTGCTTTACTCAAAACCAACATTGACCTAAGAAAACAGTGCACGATTTGTAAGATTTTGCAAAGGCACATACCTTACTGCTTGTGAATAGAAGTTCTTCCCCTTGCTCATTCCTCCAAGAAAAAACTTGCCCTCCATGCAGACTAACCTATTATCACAAAACCAGTAATTATGAAAACGCATGCCTCACCAATCAATTTATCAGTTATCTGCAGATTAGCAACAGATACCATCTCCTTTACAGTAAAAATTTCCTATTATAATTATCAATAAATTAATCCTAACTACTGAATTCGTTGCTTTAACAGAACAGCTATGGGGAAAAAACCGAGTTAAGAGAATCTCACCCGCGCGGAAGCTCCTTGTGGGTTGCGGAGCACGACCTGGTCCATACCGTTCCAGTCTTTGGTATGCTCAATTGCTGCTCTATAATCCCATACAGCTGCAGAATGCCTCATATTTCAAAAAGACTAACTGAAAAGATTCTACTTCTCTATCCTCTCTTTGCAATCCGAGGACACTCCGAGTAGACTTCTAAATCTCTAGTTAACCCTCCCTAATCACCAAGAATGACAAAGAACCGTCTATTCCAGCGAATTAAGGGAAACAAAAAGGTACGTTTTAAGACAATTGAAAACCTCAGCGGACATTATGTGTATTCTGAAGTGCTGTGAGTTCAAATCACATGTACCAACTACAACTTAGATCTGAGAACTGTAATTCTAATTTCCTTCATATGCTAACATCTACGAGACTGATACTGTCATCCCTAGAATTCGCACAAGGTGCCGAAAAATGAAACATTTGGCAAACCATAGGCTAAGACCTATCTAGAATGATGAAGGAATCACCAAAAATATGACACATTAACACCAGAAGAAGACAATCAAACGATAAGACTGTTGAAATAATAACTTCTAACTTTTTGTGAACTAATTTCACCAAGTTTCAACATTTACTTATCAAAAACAAAAGGAAGGAGGACCCAATTCCCAACTGCAGGATCCAAATCACAAAATCTCAACAAAACAGTGTATTCCTATGTGTATCTAATACTATATGATACTTGTTGCCAACTACCTTGCAATTGAATGAATTTCCAACAAAACCCACTTGGTAACATCAAATCCCAGAATAGTTAAGCAACCAAAAGCCATGAATTTCAAACATTCATCCTTTTTAAGACTCCCAAATGCATCGAAAACTTCAACTTTGACATCATAACAATACCCCCATTAGAAGTTAGAACTAGTACTAAATACATCCACGGCCATCAATACAAGTGTTTTAAAAGCTTAACTGAAACTAAGAATTGAGGGGACAAGACGCAAAAATGAAGCAAAGGGTCTAGGCAAGACTGTGGAAATATGAGAAGAACTGAATTTTAAAAAAGTTAATGATATTTATTCATTACATGATAAGTTGAACAAAACTCCTTCGTATTTTTTTTTTTCTTAAGGAGTTGCGGAGATCTAGGACGTGGAGATACGAGAAGTACACGTACTCTGTACAAACGGTCAGAATTTAATAATGGGAATTTTAAGATAAAGACCGTTTTAATTCAAAATATATTTTCATGCAGGACAGCCCTCCACTAGATGTCATCAGTCGGTAAAAGTAGTGCTAAAATGAGATCTCAAGTCACGGGGAGAGCATGTGAGATGAGAGGTAGGGACATTTCCAAGGATGGGACTTGGTCACCGACTCACCTGGGCTTATGGGCATCAAAGATATGGTCACCCAAAGGGGAGGCAATCAGACAAAAGCCAACAATTTTTTGCCCAAGGATTATATTTTCTTAAGTACATTACGTGGGTATTCTTGTTAAAATCACTA
>Ga0325410_1001991_pt1 | contig 22841 bp, 7 predicted proteins | sample PopdelMetagenome_16_FD_206182 | JGI IMG/M metagenome (GOLD analysis project Ga0325410, IMG submission 206182) | Populus deltoides microbial communities from Bellville, Georgia, United States - Xylem-PdIQD-R3 | ecosystem: Host-associated > Plants > Phyllosphere > Stem > Wood/Secondary xylem...
AATAATCAATCAAATTAATTTGGACGTTGGATGGAAATTAAGAAAAAAAGAAATCGGTCAATAAATAAATAGAACAATCTAGAGAGAAAAAATAAAAACCATCGCAACCGCCTCGCCCATATAACTGTATATAAGCAAAAACACAGCACAAAAACCTAATAACCCAGACGCCTCTTTCTATCTCTGTCAAGAAGCCAAATTCGCTTTCTTTTTCTCTACGAACAAGCGTCGATATCGTAAGCAGCTAGGGTTTGCTCGATTCTTCGTTCTGTTTAAATTTTGTTCTTTTTATTTATTTATTTTGATTATTTATCGTCTATTGTTTGTTTTTGTTATTGGATTTAATCGGTTGTTTTTTTTTCCTGTTTTAATCCGCTATCAAGCAATTTATTTTTATGTCAGATCTAATAGAATCGAAGTTAGATTAATAAAAAAAATATCGATAATTATTTGAGATTTTTGCTAATTACTTTTTTTAGGTTGGTTATTAATGTTATGTTTAGATTAAGCATCTATTTTTGCTCATTATTATTAATAAAAAAACCGATGATTAATTTGAAAGTTTTCCTAATTTTTTGTTATTAATGTTGAAAAAAAAAAACAAGGGCAATTGTTTATTGTGTAGATTAAGTGAATCTTTGGTGATGTTAGATGATGGGTGAGCTGCAACCGTTGTAAGGATTTTTGTTTCTTAAGCTCTAGATGCGCATGAGCTCTATTTGTTGGTTTTGAAATAGTGATGGCTTTGATGTTAGGGAATCGTTTTTTCATGTGTGTTATGATAATGTTGAAAAGGGAGCAAGATCAATTTGATTGGAACTAGGATAAGGGTTTGGACTACAGTTCGAAGACTTTTATTGCAGTGATGTCTGATGCTAGATTTAGGCTTTTTTGTGTGTGTGTGAGTGTGTGTGTGTGTGTGTGTGTTTGTGTTTGGCCTTTTCTGCTCAGTGTTATTTCAGCACAAGATGATGGTATAGCGGACACCAACTATTTTGGTATTGAGGCTTGGTAGTTGTTGTAATTTAATTTTCTCTTTTGTTATTGGCGTTGTTAATTGTGTTTGCCCGTTTTTTTCTTGGCTATAATTCTGTTTTTGTTGTTCTTTTCAGGAACCTGCAGGTGGTGGTGGTGCTGTCTGCAGATTTTCAGGGTGAAGTGTGTCAAAGTTGAGGTTTCTTTTATGTCCATACAGGCCATTTCGTTTTTGGGAGAGATTGGATTGCTTGGAGAGTATACTCCTTCATTAAGGAAAAAGGGCAGACCCTTGTCTGATAAAGTTGGCTGCATGCATCTCGGACCATTTAAAGGATACCCTGAGTTTAGTGGTTGCAGTTGGGTGCAACCTTACCTGATTGCTGAAAAACAGTCTTCTCTTTTTGAAGAATCTTCAGAAGACATCATAGTTGCTACCCTCTCTTTGCATTCTAGCATTGGCTTTCAGTGACATCTTCTAAGTTTGTTTTGTGAGTCTGTTTTACAGTGATCAAGATGGCTTTGCAGAATATTGGGGCTTCAAACAGTGATGATGCCTTCTATAGGTATAAGATGCCCAAGATGGTTACCAAAGTCGAGGGCCGAGGAAATGGCATCAAAACAAATATTGTCAACATGGTTGACATTGCAAAGGCTTTAGCAAGGCCAGCTTCTTACACTACAAAGTATTTTGGTTGTGAGCTTGGTGCCCAATCCAAGTTTGATGAGAAAACTGGGACTTCACTTGTCAATGGCTCTCATGAAACTGCAAAACTTGCTGGGCTTCTTGAGAACTTCATCAAGAAATATGTTCAATGTTATGGCTGTGGAAATCCTGAAACTGAGATAATCATCACCAAAAGCCAGATGCTTCAACTAAAATGTGCTGCCTGTGGTTTTGTATCTGATGTGGATATGAGGGACAAGCTCACCACTTTCATTCTGAAGAACCCTCCTGAATCAAAGAAGGGAGCAAAGGACAAGAAGGCATTGAGGAGGGCTGAGAAGGAGCGTCTTAAGGAAGGTGAAGCTGCTGATGAGGAGCTGAAGAAACTGAAGAAAGAAGGTAAGAAGAAGGGATCTTCTTTAAAGGATGGCCCTGCAAAAGCTAGCTCTACAAAGAAGAAAGCAAACAGCTCCGATGAGGAACGTATGTCACCAACTCACAGCCAGGTTGATGAGAAGGAAGAGGTTGTTGATGATGATGATGATGTCCAGTGGCAAACTGATACGTCTCTTGAGGCAGCTCGCCAGCGCATACAAGAACAGTTGAGTGCTGCGACGGCTGATATGGTCATGCTTTCAACAGAAGAGACAGAAAAGAAGGCAAGGGCACTCAGCAAAGAAAACAGCAGTCCAAAAGTTGCTTCACCAACCCGGGAGGAAAAACCAAAAGCTGAGAATGGGAGCCCAAGTACCCACGGAACTCTTGTCAATGAGTTGAAGTTAAGCCTAAGGAAAGGAGTTTCTGCAAGCCAGTTAAAGTCCACTCTCAGCGCTCTCACTGGGTCTGCTCAGGAAAAGATGGATGCTCTGTTTGAGGCATTGTTTGAGGGTGTTGCAAAAGGATTTGTGAAGGAGGTTGCCAAGAAGAAGAACTATCTGGCTGCTGCTGTCACTCAGGATGAGGGATCACAGTTGCTTCTGCTTCGAGCAATTGGGGCATTCTGTGGGAAGTCAGGCTCAAGTGCACTGAAGGAAGTGGCTCTTATCCTGAAAACACTCTACGATGCTGATGTCCTGGAGGAAGAATACATTGTGCAGTGGTATCAAGAAGGGCTAAAGGGAAGCAACAAAGATTCTCAGATTTGGAAGAATGCTAAGCCCGTCATTGAATGGCTCCAGAATGCTGAATCTGAAACCGAGGAAGAATAATGTACCTTTCTCTTGCTTAATTCCCGAGTCCGAGTCTGTCATGATGTTTGCGGTATGAATAAATGATGTCTCTTTCCTTTAGTGTCTTTGGTTTGAGTTTACCTGAACCCTAGGAGGGTGGGTCATGGAGGGTTACTATTTATGTTGCAGTGATATGGTCTTCTGCAAGTTTGGTACTTCCATGGGTGTGGTGTGCTTGTCTTGCCTTTAATGGTTTTCTTTTGCAATAAAAATGTCTATGAACATGTTCTACCATCTTTGTTTGTTTCTCTTCATCAGCAACATCTTTAGACGTGCCTGTTGTTCGTGTCTTGTGTTGCAGCAAAGTTACATATTTCGTCTGAAGCTGTTTGTTTATGTTTTAAGTGTGAAATCACTTCTAGATAACCTGACCTTATTGCAATTGTTTCATTATATTCAGATTTTATCAACTTTAACAATCTTGTTTTTCATATATAATTTATGATAAAAAATGACTTTTTTTTTTTTTTTGGAAAGAGGAATATGGTATAAATCATAATTTATAAGTTTACAATTTGAGCTAAAAATGACTTTTATAGATCCTCTATTAACTAATCATGACCACATGCATCAAAAACATCTTCATATCCACCAAATTAATGACTCGGTAGTTTCAGTAGTGATTCAGTGCCCGGACAAGCACCTCTGGAATTAGGTGGTATCCATAAAAAAATATACGAATTTTGACAATTTCACAAGTGGTTTGTTAAGTTCAGTTTGAAGGATCCGGGCTTGTTCTACTTATTAAAGTTGTTATTCAAGATTTTCTTTTTCAAAAAACAAAAAAAAAAGAGATTAATAGGGCGGAAATATAAAACAGTTCAAGGCTATTAACACCTCACATTTTCTTTCAGAAACAAGGCTCACAATTCTCACATCAAGGAACATGGTATTTGCTAGCATTAACTCTACTTTTTAGATACCAGACACCCTTTTCAACTGGCTTCCGTTTCTGGTAAGCAGCAGTGAAAATAGCTGTTTAATACCAATGTAGGTGTACATTGTTTTCCTAGCTCTGAATTCTATTCATTTTGATTGGAATGACGAATGCCTGAGGATTTGATGTGAACCAACACAAAAAAAAAAAAAAGAAAAGAAAAGGCAAAGCAGTTGATTGTCTCTATTGTGATGCTACAAACTTCAACACAGCATCATCGAAATTTAGACGCTACACTTTTGACTTGCTCTTCTGTACATTTGCAATCCTTTTATGTATAAGGTGGCTGCGATGATCACTGAATATGAATAATGCGCGAATGAGTCTGAAGTTGCGGCAACTCATTTTCCTCATCTGATTCAGCAAGGGGAAAATGAGGATCCTATTGCGTACAAAAAAATAAGACAATTAGTTTGTATCTTTAACAATCACTGATGAAAGACAAACTACACAGCTCACTGGAATGCTATGTTTTGCAAGTTCTGGGATCAAATTCATAATTCATATGGCTCAAGGAACTAAGCTTAGTTATGTGTGTGATGGCTCGAGGCACTTTGCAACTTTCTGGATATCACCATTTAGATGGGATCAGTGACTAGATGCAAGCAGCATAAACAGATTTAAGAAAACCGGCCGAGACTAATGAAAAAGCACTTCCTGAAACTCATTGCTAAAGTAACTTCTAGAATTCGATGCTTCTGCCACCTAAACCACTGTCCAGTCAAAGTCAACAAAATGCATTAATCTTCACTAACCTGCTGCCGACCCCGATGTTGAATAGCAGTAAATGCTCTGACCATGACATAAACAGGCAGAAGAATCCCAACTGTTCTCAATATCAGTAACTGCATATAAAGAACAGGTTGAGTTTTTTTTTTTCCTGCACCATTTGGCAAACCAAGTTGTAATTTTTTATAAGAAGAGCAAGCAACGGAGCCCAGCCTTACCATAAACAATGTCATTGAGTAATCTCCAGCTCCACTAATTAGGATGGCAAGAGTATGACGTAAAACCAACAGAACCATAAACTGCAAATTAAATGAAAATTAATGTGCTCCACTAATTATGATGGCAAGAGTATGACGTAAAACCAACAGAACCATAAACTGCAAATTAAATGAAAATTAATGTCCTCATAGGATCTTGTAGACCAAACAAACATGGTCACAAACACATGCAACAATGATAATGAGTAGGAAAGGTGCTTGGTCTGAATACATGGCCACAGGGCAAACTTGTAGCTAGGAAAATAAGATATCATTATTTTTGCTAATGCACAACCAGATATTTTAGTAAACGAGTCCACGATTGATAAGTTAATGAATCTTTCTCTAACTGGACAAGAATTCAGCAACAGGACATAATACTCAGTTATATTGAATGGTATGTGTTGGCTCAGAGAACAAGGGTTTGGCCCTAGAGTTTGAGAAATTATTAGGTATACTAGGTTTACCACATCATCCATGGACTTGGCCAATAAACACAAGTCATGTTTTACAGTCACATGATTTTGTCTATGTAGCTTTTATAGATTTACTTTGTGACTTTGTCTATGGATGAAGTGGTAGATTAAGTCTACCTAATAATTTCCCTGAGCTTAGTCAGATATATGAAAGGACTCTCTACATAAAAGCTAAGAGAAGGGCTCGGTGACATCCACCGCCTGGAGCTCTCACACACATAAAAGAGCAAAATAACTGCTGATAAAACCATTTGCCATAATCGTCACACATATTTAGGGGGGTCAAATGAATAAAAAATGTTTTATTGACAGTAACTGAACCAGAGGATTTGGAAGTAAATTATGAATCTGTTAGATCAAGTTCTACACATGAAGCAACAAATGCATACGTGTATGAGCAAACACGGTCCTAGGGGAGGGGGGAGAAAGAGAGTCATACTATAATAGCAATTATTCGGCAGCACATCACACTCCTAGGAGAGGGTGCTGAATACTCATCAAAGTCAGAGTCCAAAAATTCATGGTCAGTAGTAACCATAGCTATAGATGGAGGATTGTGCAGGTCCCTTCTGGGTATCTCCCAATTTCCTCTGAACAAGAAAATTCCAAACAGATTAGGACCATTCTTGTTAACGAAAAGGAACCAAGGCCCCAATAAGAAATGAGGAAACCAAGATTGGAGAACACATATAGCAAAGTACAAATATACCTGAAGTTCATTGGAATAGCACCATAACAAAACAAAGGGGGTGGTGCTGTATAACCAGGCTCAAATTGCTGCAATTTTGCAAATATTGAAAAACATTATTAGAAAGCTGATGTTTTTCACCTTCAAAGTTATTGGAACACAGCATGAAATGCAGAGGTCATGAAAATAATATAATAGTGCACCTGATGGCAGATCTCACAGATAGTGTTACCCTTCTCATTGCACCACCTCTGAACACATTTTCTATGAGCATACTGCAACAAAAGAAAAAAAAGAGAAACTTGTAACCTCGTTTGAAGCATCTGAAACTAGCAACGGAACTTAAAAGAGGGCAGAATAAGGAATTCAGCCAGTACCATTTTCCCCCAACATGTATAAGGAATTCAGCTAGTGGCATTTTCCTCCAACATGTACTTGAAATTAATGTGATAAATGATACAATTAACAGTATCACCGAAGTTTGCTCCATGCAAGTATACTCCATTCTCAGGGGCTTGCACCCTCTAATGGCTTGGCATCTTACTAATATATAGCTTACTCATGCTAAGTTTGTGTTGTGAGACATCTTAAATTGCAACACTACAATGCACTTTACTTGAGCTTTAGCTATTCAAAAATCAATTGAGATTGCTCATCTAAATTCAACGACATGTAGCTTACCCACGCTAGATTTTTGTTGCAGGACATCTTAGTTTACAATGTGCTTCAGCTTTAGTTATTCAACAATCAATTGAATATAAGACTTAAATTGAAAGCATCAGAAGCATTATGATAAATCAAGTACTTGAATTTTTGGCAACAAGTAGAGATCAAAGTCCCTGAGGTAAATGTAGGAATTAAAATTTACAAAGAATCACAAGGTGCATGAATTTGAGGGAGATAATTTCTGCTTTATTTGTTAACCAAAAATGTCCAAATTATTTGCCTAGTAAACATTAAAATTTCAAGGGAGGCAAGGTATTTCCTTGATTTATCAGAATTGTATACAAAAGGTCTATGAGAAATAAGACAATCATTTTGTTTGTTAACAGCATATACCGAGATTTTCAAATAAATGGTTCCACAAATTTAGCTAAAACTGACCTTCAAACTGCCACGGCAAGAACACGGCATCTCCATGTTCATGTCATCCTCCTCTTCATGGCAAATCCTACACTCTACTGATTTTCCTGCTAATGAAGTCAATTCTAAATCCATCCAATGTGGTGAAAATTCTTTTGTATTTTCTTTACTTGCTGAAGCCATGGTTTGCCGCAATCGGTTTTGACTCTCAATAGCAGCTTCAAGGGTGGATTCAGTTAGCAACCGATCCACCAGGAACACAAAATGATCCCCCATCCTTCAAATTGCAAAAAACAAAAGGACTTAAAAAAGTTCAAAAAAAAGAAAAAAGAACATACATTAAATCAAGCCACCCCTGTGTGGAATTCCCTTTCCCTCACCAAAAGTGTAGAATTTAAACACTAACAAGGCCCTGGCAGTTCAAATTGCAACATGCTTGACAATACATTTAACTAAACAAAGTGACCTAAGGTAAAACCTAAAACATTTTTACTAGTTCCTCAACTTTTAAAACATACAGAAACCTGCATTCACGATACTATTACTCTGCATTTCCCTTGTTTTATGAGCATGAAACCAAAGAAGAAAAAAGAAAAAAGAAAAAAGAAAAAAGAAAAAGATGTGATATTTTAAAGAGGTAAACGGATTGAAAATAGAGGCACCTTTATTTACAAATTGGAAAGACATGATAGATTTGCCTCCAATGAAGAAATCCCAGCAACCAAAACCACAAAAAGATCAACAAAAACAAAAGGATACAAAAATACAATAATGCAGATTAAAACTGAAAACAACATAGAACCAGGTTAAAGAAGAGAGAACCCAGAAACCAAAAATGACTAAAATGATTAAGAATAGCAGGCATGACTCAAATGATAAGAGAGAGAGAGAGAGAGAGAGAGAGAGAGAGAGAAAAGCTTCTTTGAGAGGTTAAAAAAGCTATCACCTTCGACAATGAATACAACTTTTGAAAGGCACAAAAAATGATTGACAGCATGTGAAGCTTATAAATGTAACATTTAAGAAAGAGAAAGAAGCTTACAGAAATGGAAATGGAATTTTCTTCAATCACCCTCTAATGGCATGACATCTTACATTCTTTTTCTATCCCTTTCCTTTTTTTTTGTGTTTCTTGCAAGTTGCAATGAAGCAAGAGATTAGGTGCTATAGAAGTTACTATTAATAACTAGATATGTGCCGCGTTTTCTTGCTGGTGTGTGTGTGTGTGTGTGTGTGTGTGTGTGTATATAAACATTATATCAATCTATCTGGAATTGGATTATCATCCAATGTTAATTTAATAAAAGAAAACTAATAAGAAAAAAAAAACTTCAAAAAAAAACATCAGTTTTAAAAAAAATCTAAGAAAAATCAAGCTAACCTTCTAAACTTAATCTGATCTTAAAAACTTATAACTCGTTGAATTATAGATTCGAGTTCAATTATCAAGCCTAATTATTAGCCAATTTAATTTTGATGGATAAAATCGTTGAAAAAATATTAATAAAAAAAATTACAAAAGAAGAAAAAAAAATGAGGATAAAAATTGAGAGAAAAATAACTAAGGAGGATGGAATTTGAAAAAAAAAATTCCGAATAAAATAAATAGCAATTAAAAGAATGAATACCAAATTTGAAAGATTAAAAAACCATAAGGGATAAATTGAGAAACATTTATAATTTAATAGATTATTTATAAATTAAAAAATAATAGGGGTGAAATTGAAAAACATTATAGAGAGCTAACCCAATAAAATCAAATCTAAAAAATAAGAAAACAAAAGGATATTAAAAATAAAAAAAGAGAGAAAAAACCAAGCAAACCTCGGTGAACCTTTAAACTTGGTCTAATCTCTAAAACTTGCAACTTGTGAAATTTTGCACATGAGTTCAATCAAGAAACTTAATTTCCAACAAATTTAATTTTGAATGATGAAATTATGTCAAAAATATTAATTATAAAAACTTGCAAAAGAAAAAAAATAGCAAAAAAAATGATGATAAAATTTGATAGAAAAACATTCGAGGGGGTGAAATTTAAATTTTTTTTTAAAATGATCTCAGACAAAATAAATTGCAATTAAAAGAATGAGAACCTAATTTGAAAGATTAAAAATTCTTAAGGGTGAATTGAAAAACATTTGTAATTTAATAGATTATTTATATATTAAAAAATGATAATGGGTGAACTAGAAATAAATTGTTGAGAGCTAACCAAATAGAATCAAAACACAAAAAATAACAAAACAAACCCCCATTCGAAGAAAAAAAAAAGAAGATAAAAAAATATGAAAACATCAGTTTAGAAAAGAAAAAAAAATCCAAGCAAACCCAACAAACCTTTTAAACTTCGTCTAATCTCTAAAAGTTACAACCCATAAAATCTTTGACCCAGATTAAATTAAGAAGCCTAATCATTAACCAATTTAATTAAAAAAAAACAAAGGAGGATGCAATTTTAAATTTTTGTAAAAATGATGCAAAATAAAATACACAATAATTAAAAAAATAGATACCAAATTTTATAGATAAAAAAAATTATAGGGAGTAAAATTAAAAAACTTTTGTAAAAACCAAATAAACTTAGGCAAATATCGTAAATCAAGTCAAATATTAAAAACTTGCAACTTATGAAACCATGGATCCAGGTTCAATTAGGAAGTTTATTATGAGCCAATTTAAAAATATTAATTTTAAAAACTTTTCAAAGCAAACAAATTCGCAATCAAAATAATAAAGATTAAATTTGATAAAAAAAACAATAAAGGGTGGAATCATAAAATAAAATAATTTCTGATTTAAAATATAAACTTATCAAGGCTAAAAAATTGACAATCAAAAGAAAATGAACTAAATATAAAGAAAAAAAAGGGTGAAATTGTAAAATAAAATCAATTGAAAAAATGATTCCAAGCAAAAAAAAATATAAATCAAAAGAATCAGAGTTCAAATGCAATAAATTATTCAAGATAAAAAAAATCATAATAAAAAGGTAAGGGATCAAATTTGAAGAACCAGCAAATTAAAGGGTTGTTCTTGTATTTTTAAGGGGTCGATGTGAAAATCTAGGTGGGAGAGAGAAGAAGAGGTGGAAGAAAAAATGGTCGTCAACGTCAAACCTTCATGAATCTTGACACACGTGCTACCTCATCTAGTCTAGGGCACCAAGACCCTTCAAATATCGCCCTAAAAAAACAGTGTTTTATAGCTGGATAACCCCCCATGCGCTACCCAAACAACATGAACATTGTCCACACCCCATGTGTCACCAGATTTTTTTTATATATTTAATAAATATAATCTACAACAATGCCTCCGAGCATCCATGAAAATTATAGTAATAACAATGTAAAATGACAAAAATAGCCCTTGCGTGAGAGTTTAATTGATTTTGTTTTTAATGGCATCAAAGTAATTACATTATTCTAAAAATTAAAAATAGAAAAATTTCATTGAGTAGTAGATATTAGATTATTTTATTTCAATGTTAAATTAGTAATTTTACTACACAAAATAAAATAAAATTATCAATCTAACCTCATACAATTTTTAAAAAAGACAATTGCATGTGTTGTAATGAAAAATAATCTTACCTCCAAAGCTTAGCACATTGTCAAGGGGAGTTAGTTTGGTTTTAATATTATCAAAACCTATATTATATACTCTCTCTATGTAAGAATAAACCACAGTTATATACCTGGCCTAGTTTAGTAGGTCAATTTATGAATTGGCTTAGGTCTGGTTTTACAAAAATAATGAGGAATTGATTTGATATAACTCAGTTAAAAACTTGAGTTAATCCGTGATTCGGTTGATCTAATCAAAATATAATGATTTTTTTTAAAAAAAACAAGGTCATTTTGATTTTTTTTTAATTTTTAAAGTTAATTTGAGTTAACCTACTTATCCATAACCCAAACTTTAAGCTAGGTAAAGCCTATAAAAGGTTTAAGAACTACATTATGCAAGATTGTCAATTTCATTTTATTTTGATTGGAATAGTCAGTATACCTCATACCATTTCAAGAAACAAAACAAAGTAAAACAAATTTTATTTCGCCCATAATCTCAAACATTTTTTTATTTCTCGCTCAAATTCTAGTAGAGATATTCTAGGTATAGATCTTCCATTTCGTTCCGGATTCTAATATGCCCACTTCCACAATTGAGAGAGTTCTTTATTTCCTAGCCTCCACCATAGCCTGCTAGGGGATTAAGAAGAGTAACATGTTTCAGGATAATAGATTAAAACTTTAAGAAGAAATGTAAAATAATCATTAGTGGTGAAAAAATATACAATAAATAAGGGAAAATATTACAAAAGGAATTTAAATTTGATTTTTAAATATTGAGTTGGAGGGCCATCAATATAATTTATGCCAATTACATTGGTCATTATGGTTTGTTATGCACACTTTCCCTTTTAGTTTCTTGGTAAAAAGACAAACTTCTAGTTGAGATTATGAGTAGGCAATTATAAAACTACATTTCCTCTATTTTAAACAATTAACATTGTAATATGCAAAAGAATGCTAGGTGTAAATAAGAAACTAGGGTAGAGGTGTTTACAACTTTATCACCCATTCAAATTTTCAATGTAGACCACTGAAACATGACTTTCATATTCAACCATATATTAGAGTTTGTGAATTCATATTAGCTGTTTATTTTTTAAAGATATAAGCTTTAAGTAATTATTTCATTAGTGATGCAGGTGTGACTTTAGAATCAATTATATTTATCCATAAAAAATAGCTTGAACATAAACGCTAATCAATTAGTTTGTTGTCCAATTGACTTTAGCATTGACATTGTGTTTGTATGTAGACCACTGAAACATGACTTTCATATTCAACCACATATTAGAGTTTGTGAATTCATATTAGCTGTTTATTTTTTAAAGATATAAGCTTTAAGTAATTATTTCATTAGTGATGCAGGTGTGACTTTAGAATCAATTATATTTATCCATAAAAAATAGCTTGAACATAAACGCTAATCAATTAGTTTGTTGTCCAATTGACTTTAGCATTGACATTGTGTTTGTATGTGCGCGCGTGTGCGCGTGTCTATATATATTCTAAAATAGAACATCGAAAATACTTGGATATTAAAATTTATTGTTCTAATAAAAAAAATTAGAATGACAACCTAAAAAATGAGATTTATGGGAACTTAGCATATAAAAACAAAAGTAAATTAGCTCATGTGAAAAAATATTTAGGGATCTAGCACACTTGATCAAATCGTGGATAACATCTGTAACTTGAGAGTTGCATTCATTATCTATGACTCAAGAGTTGCAAATGTCAATTGCAATACATAAGTCATCGAAGTTATCTGTGATTTGACTAAGAGACACTTCCTAGGATAATTTCTTTGTCCATTAACTTCCTGTCTCAAAAAATCACAAATAACACAATTTAAATAATCAGTTTTTGAGCATCAAAATATAATTCACATAAGCAACATGTAACATCTTTAATCATAAGTAACAAAATTAAACTGATGATTAACATAACATAACATTTTATTAAAATTAAACTAACAATGCATCTATTCATAATTTTCATAACATATAATAACATGTAGTTATATTTAATAATTGCCCCAGCTCATGGAAGAGCCTGAAGCACTCGTGGACGAGTTTAGAGTATCACCCTAAATCGTCCACCTCAAGGATGGGTCTATAACATCCATATAGGTATGAGGAGGACCAATATCACCTTAGCTCGTGGATGGACATGAGATGTTTATGGATGGGTCTGAGATGCTCGTGGATGGATTAACATCCCCAACACTCTCATAATAAACAATCTCATCTTCCAGTAATGCCACTTCAAAACACTCAGCCCCCAACCTTTTGAAGTCCATGATATAAAATGAGCTTAGTGTTGGCCATGACACATCTCATTTCATCGACACCTTCATAAATAGTTGTTATTACTTTCCGAGCCTCTCATACTAAGTAATGAATCTATACACACACACATTAAAAATTAATTAGTAGTCATCATGTATAATAACATTAAAAATATTAAATAAATATTGTATGTAAAACAATATTGTATATCAATCGATTTTGTCTTGAATATTAGAGAACATAATGCACTGGATTATGTGGATGTCTTTGGAAATGTGATCAAGTATGTGTAATAAAATGACTCATAATGGACAGATACCATTTCATATAGGTATCTACATCAATCATTGGATGTCGCTCCTAAAAAACATGATCTCTCTTAGAATCCTAAAGATCCTGTTAAAATGCATGAATCATTAACTAATTTCCCTCACGCTTACCTTGACGACTAATACTATGCAGCTCATCACCGATATCAATGTAATCTAGTATATGTTGAGATAGTACAAACTGTTGCATTACCCGATATGGGCAATACATCTCAACAATGTCAATGTATTTCAACGATACCTATGCTAATCAAAGGTCATATCCCTCACGAAATATAAGTGATGCTGAATGTGAGTAGTGTGGTGACTGTTTTGGCTAGAAATCAATTGATCCACGGTGGAGAGAGAGAGAGAGAGAAAGAGAGAGAGAGAGAGAGAGAGGGGGATCAGTGATCTTATGGTGTTTTATGATGAGGGGAGAAGGGGGGGAGGATGAGGGGAGAAGGGGGGGAGAGAGAGGTCACTAACGGCGTGAGAGGGGAAGGGTGAGTGGCTGTAGGGAGAGAGGGGGGATGTAAGGAGAAAGAGGAAGAAAAGGGCTCTAAATATTAATTTTGAATAAACTCACAGGTGCCATATGCGAATCACATGTCGTATATGAAAACTACAAAATAAGTGTCACAGACGGTATCTACGACTCGTGTGTTATAGTGTTGTAGATAGCAACTATGACTAATGAAATTGTGTTATATCCCTAAATATTTTTTCCACTATGTTACTTTATCTTTTTTCTTGTTGTGCTAAAAACATAAAAAAAAACTCGAAAAAAATTGACAACCTGATTGTATGTACCACTAACTTTCTTTATGTATAATGAAAAATAAAGAAGAGTAAAGGGAAAAATAAGTCTCAAGGGTGGGAGAGATTCCAATGAAAAATTCCCAGCCATAACCTCAAGCTTCAAACCAATGATACTAGGAGAAATTAGGTAATTTATCCATTTATCATGATAAAATGAAGGAATGTTTAATTTATTGTTGAGGTGTCATTATAAAGTGGGGATTGTATGTGAGATATGGTTTGAGATTTATAAAGCAAATTTATTAAATTCAGCTATTGTTTTGCTAATTTTAAAAAAAAAATTTTTGTTTCAAAATAAATTTTTTTGGATCATTTTGAAATGCTGATATCAAAAATAAATTTTAAAAAATAAAAAAAATTATTTTAATACATTTCTAAGTTAAAAACACTTTGAAAAATAAACTTTACCACTGTCTCATACACCCATAAATTAATTTTTTTTAGTGTTTTCTAATAGTTTTGATGTACTGATATTAAAAATAAAAAAAATCTAAAAATAAATTATTTTAATATATTTTTATACAAAAAGTAATTTTAAAAATCATCATATATCACAATTTTAAACATTCTTGTAGTGTGACATGATAACTTGGCATGCTCAAGATTTATAAATATAAGATTAGTTTTTTGGAGAATTAATCTTACACAATTAATTTATTATTCACAAGTGTATTTTAAAGTTTTTTTTCTTGATCTAAACTGTAATCTAAAATTTCACTGTCACGTTCCATGTTAATATTTTATAATGCAAGAATAGGAGTACTAGAAAAACTTTAACTTCTTTAATTTGGATTGCAAAATAAATAAATAAATAATGGGTTGCGTACGTAGGCTATTAGTCTTATTATTGCAACTATGTTATAATAGTGCCAATGAGCTCCCGTGACCCTATTTAAGAGAGAAATTATAGCATAGCAAAGAGTAATAAAAATTAATAAGAAACAAATCTTGAAAAATGTTATTTACGTTTAAAGTAAATATTTCAAACCATGAACACGTATGCCAAAATTGTCCAATAAACAATTGACAGCTGACATAACATAAGGCATGAACGATATTAATTCTATTTTTTTAACCAAAGAATCTTGTGGTTGATATTATTTTAGTGGTGATTTGTTTTTGCAGTTGAAATTATGTTTTATAATTTTTAAAATTTTTTTGAAATTAATTTGTTTTTGATATTTTTGAATTATTTTGATGTGTTGATATTAATAAAAAATATATTTTTAAAAATATTATTTTTATACCTTTCTAAACCAAAAATATTTTAAATAACAATCATTATCATATTTTCAAATTATACATTAAAAATTTATACCAGCTTTCCACGTGAATTCCTTTTATTTAGTTTTTGTAAATGATTCAATATCCTATTCTATTAAGATTATTTATTTTCTTTTTTATTTGAATATTGATTTTTTCCTAATTAATAATTTTTCAAGGTAGAAACTGACTTCTAGGTCGATTATTTTTTCCTGCTTTTATCACAAGTAAGTTTAGGTCTTGGAATATTATTTAATGGAGCATAACTCATTGGATTTTCTTTTACCCGATACATAATTTCAATACAAACTTTCTCGGGCTTTTATATTATTTTTTATCTATTGTTTTGCAATTTATTTTCTGTAAGTTTATTTTCAACTCAATGCTTTATCTTTGTGTTTAATTTATCACTTTTTTTACATGCTTTTTGTATAGTTTTATGTGTTAGTTTTCCTACAATTTACTTATCGCAAATTAACTTTCTCAAAATATATTTATTGCTTAATTTACTTATCATGTAAATTACTTAGCTAGTGTTTAGTATTCTGGATAATATTGATTGGACTAGACCAAACATGATTGGATAAATAACTCGCTTGTCTTGTGTTTTGTCTGGTTTGGTTTGGACTAGATAATTTGTCTTCTCTTGTATTTGGCAGACACTAAATAGAACCCGGCTTACTTGGGACCTAGATCAATACGGGTTAAAAAAAATAGATTGATCTAATATAACCTGATAAAAAACTCGGGTCAACCCATGACCCGGTTGACCTGAGATAACATATGTAAAAACCCATTGGCTTTTTTTTTTATTTTTTTTTGTCAAAACTAGGTTACTTTGTTTTTTTTTTTTTTAATTTGGGTAAACTCAGGTTGACCCTCCCAACCTGTGACCCGGACCTTGTCACAGGTTGACCCCCGAGTAAAGTTTTAAAACTATGATAATAATCACTTTATCCAAATGTTGATTTGGGTCAACTCCGGTTGACACTCCCAACCATTGACCCAAACCTTGCATTGAATCGACCTTCAAGTTGAGTTTTAAAACTATAATAATAACCACTTTTATACATAAGTTGACTTGGGTCAACCCGAGTTAACCCTTCTGACCGGTGACCTAGGTCTTGCCCCTGGTCAACCTCTAAATTGGATTTTAAAATTATAATAATAATCACTTTTATTCTTATGTTGACTTGAATCAGTCCAGGTTGATCATCCCAACCTGTGACCCGAACCTTGCTCTGGTTCGACCCCCGAGTCGAGTTTTAAAATTATGATAATAACTTTTTTGATTCTTATGTTTTCTTGGGTCATCTATGGTTGATCATCCCGACTCATGATCAGAGTCTTGCCCTGGGTCGACCTCCGAGTTGAGTTTTAAAACTTTGATAATAATCACTTTTATCCTTACATTGACTCAGGTCAATGATCAACTCAATCCGTGACCTGAGTCTTATCCCGTTCGATCCCTTAATCAGGTTTTAAAACTATTATAATAATAAAAACAACAACAATAACTTTTATCCTTACATTAACCCGAATCAACTTAGGTTAATCCTTATATAGAAAATTAGACAACTTTATCCTACCTCTTTTAGTGGGACAAAAAATTCTCCACTGAAACAGCCTTAGATAGGACAAAATATAATTTTTGTATTCTCCAAAGGTGCACCAAAACAATTTCACAAAAAAAAAAAAATTCTTGTCCAGTCCAACATAACAAAAACTTAATTATTGCTTTATTTAATTTCTTTATTTACTATACAATTCGATATTTTCTCTTAGTTTTTGCAACTCTTCATAGTTTATCTAACATAAATCTTCATGATTTACTACTCAATGTTATTGACGGATTCCTATTTATGTAAAACTCTGATTCCTTATGGTTTTATATAATCGATACAAGTTCTTGGACTTGTAACTTAATTTAGATCTTGTCGCTAAATTCAATAATGATTTTTTTTAAGACAATCATTATTTTTAGGATTACTTTGTCAATTCTTGCCCTTTTAGTTTTTAGAAGAATTCACAATCCTGGTTGATCAGGAGATTGTTATTTTCTCCTCACATATTGAGTTCTAAGAATATTCTAGATAGAGATATTTATATTATTAGGCCGATAGATATTTATATTTTGTTTTAAGAATAATATATATAAAATGTATGTGAATAACCTATAGTTGGATAATTACACTAGTATTATAGTAACTTTACAACTTTTCTCGATCAAATCAAGTACATAGTTTCATTTGAATACACCAACTTCTTAAAAACTTCCAATCAAGTGCTGTCGCTGATTTTCTATCAATTATTATTTTGTTATCTAATGACATGTCCCTTTTTCTTAATCCGTTGTCGGTACACCAACTTTCATTTTATTTTAATTCAGTACATAGATTTTAATCTTTCTGATTTTGATGCATCAACCTTTTTTTTATTATGTCAATCAAATATTTTTGTGAGTTTATTTATTTTTTTAATGTGATTTTCTTTTGTAAAAATACCCCCCAAAATAATATTATGTTTAATAAACAGAAATATCTTAAATTAAAATAAATTATTTTAAGAAGGAACCTTTCAATCAATGGAAAACCATCTACATCCTACATAAGGTTAGCCATAAATTATAAATAATAAATAATTATTAATAAATTTTATAATATTTATTATTCTAATACAAGAAACGAATATAATGTGATTGAAAAATAAATAAAAAAACTAACAAATTTTTTATTGATGTACTTGATTGACACAATTACAAATTTTGTTATACTGAAATGAAAAATAAAATAAAACAATTTATATATTTAATTAAAAAAATTGAAAATTAGTGTACCAACATGACAAGTTTTCTTAGTATACCTCAACAGGTATGTAAAAAAAACAAGTTTTTCTAGATCTTAGAATAGTTAATTTTTTTTTTAACTAACACAGTTCATAAAATATTTAGGGAAGTAGCATACTTGAGAAAGTCATATTAAATTATTAAATCGCTTGCAAAAAATTATAATGAGGAAATAGTAGAGAGAAAAAAAAATGAATGGATGAATGAGATCTTAGAGGCATATTGAAGTTTCAATGATGACAACACCAGTACCATTGGAAAAATTTTGACTAGACGAATCCAATAATACTAAGAAATGTCACTAATAGAGACTAGAGTGGGCCAAAGTTGACGTAGCTCATTTGTCTTTGGCAGCTCGTGTGACTCATTGTGACCATTGTTACTGACATTTTCTAGTGTTGTAGAATTTATCTCGTCGAGATTTTTTTTATAGTGCCTGTGGTGTTGTCATGTGAGTTTCGGTGTGCATCCGAAGGTTTTTTTTTCCTTTATTCATTTCTATCTCATCTTTCCTCCTTATAGTTTGTGAAGAGAGAAGAGAGAGAAAAATGAAAGAAAAAAAGTAAAGATATCATAGAGGCACACCAAAATTCTAATGATGAGATCACTAGTATGATCATAAAGATATTGATGAGACAAATCTAATGACACTAGGAAATGTCACAAATATTGATTGAAATGGGTCACACGAGTTAAGTGATCCCCACTCCCTTTGGGCCACTAGTGTGGCCAACTCCATTCTCTGTTAATATATATTTTGGTGTCATTAGACTTGTTTCATCGAGATCTTTATTATAATACCAGTTGTGTCGTCACTAGAGTTTTGGTGTTTCTCTAGGATCTTTTTTTTTTTCTCTTTGTCCTTTCTCTTTGCAAATTACAAGGAGGAGAGAAGAGAGAGAAAAAAAGAAAAAAAAGATTCGAGAGACATAATTAAACTCTAATGATGACACCACTTGTATTATCAGAAATATCTTGACGTGACAAATCCAACAATATAAGAAAAGGTCCTAAACAGTGATCAAAGTGGATCACACGAGCCACCCAAAGAAAAGTGAGTTACGCCACTTTTAGGCCGCTTGTGTAACCCACTCTAGTATTCATTGATGATTTTTCTAGGTATTGTTGGATTTGTCATGTTAAGATCTTTCTGATTGTATTAGTTATGTCGTCATCAAAGCTTTAATGTGCCTTTAAGATCTTTTTTTTTCTCTCTCTTCATTGCAAATTTTTATAGGTCCTAGATATAAGTGACTCTCGATTCTCTTAATTGTCTTATTTTTCAAAATATTTTCTGGATTGTTATTTATTCAATTTTTTTTTAAAATTGTTTTGAGGTCTAAAAAACTCAGTAAAAGCCGGAGCAATTAAAAGTAGGTGGATTAAAGTACTTAGTTAAAAGTAAAAAAGAAGAAGAAGAGTCAACGTACTAAAAAATTTATTAAAGTTGATATACTAGATTGAAAATAAGTGTAAAATTGGTATACTAATAATATAATTATCTCACACACTTTATTCCTTTGCAGTACATTTGCCATTAATTCCCGCAACATGCATCAACTATATAATAGAATTGAAGTTTTCATATAAAAAAGACGGAAAGAAAACACTATTATTGTTTCTTCATGATAGCTAGCTATGACTTCAATCAAACGCCATTTGAATTTTAGTATAAATTAAAGCATTAATTTTAATTTCCCATGATTACAACTCCGGAACCCTGCAACTAGCTAGCTAGCTCATGCATGAACCTGCTATATCTCCATTTCCCTTTTTGTGTTCCCATCCATGCTCCCCAGTTATCTGAACTCTGAAGTGATCCAAACAGTTTATCTTTAAAAATGATGGCACACCGTAATGCATTATTAGTTTTCTGAGTTATATATAGGTCCCACTCTCAATCTCCCCCCCTTTTTTTTCCTTTCAAAATAATAATAATAATAATAATAATAATAATAATAATAATGTAGATCTCCAATTCGGTGAAAGCAAATAATGCTAGAGAAAAGAAAACGAAAATTATTTATCATCGAATGTTGAGGAAGATACTATTCGATCATTTGAAATACTAAACCAAGTAAATTCTCTTCTCTTCATTCCTAAATTTCGTGTCGTTTTTTAGAAGAGTAATGTTATGTAAACAAATAAAATTTTATACAAATATAAGAGATAATTATTTTTTTTTTATAAAAGATTGAATATATAAAATTTATGGGTTTTATATTTTACCACTTAAAGATTAACATATCAATTTGTATATATATTTATATGAAAAAATTATTTATAAATCAATTTCCTTGCAAGAGTTTAATTATGAGACTTAGACTTTATTTGTTTGCTGGAAAGTAGTTTTTTTTTAAAAATTAAATTCTTAAAAAGTAAATTTTTTAATGTCTGACAATGTTATGAAAATTGAGTTGAAAAACAGTTTTTAGTTTTTATTTATAGCATGAAATAAGTTAGAAAATAACTTATAAATATTTTTTTTTCAAGTTTATCTAACACACACACACACATATATAACTTTTCAACCACTTATAATAAAAGAATAAGATATAAAAAGTGTAATTGTAGAATTTTTTTTTATATTATATATTTTTATATAATTTATTTTATAATACACACATAATGTAATATAAATATTCTAAATATAATATAGAAGTATAACCTTACGAAATATTTTTAAAACCTCAAAATAAATTTTTAAAAATTAACGAAGAAACCAAATTAGTTAATGATATTAATTAAGAAAATAATTTTGTATGAGGTCGTTGAAAGAGAGAGATTTGTAGAAGGTGTATTTGTATGATGTTTCATTTATGTGTTAAAGAAAAGAAAATTATTTTTCTAAGAAGAAAACACTTTTAATTTAGTAAGTATATATATATATTTTGTTGGAAAATATTTTTCTGAAAACTAGATTTTTAGTGTTCACCGAACAGTGAAAAGCTTGGAAGCTTCTTTCTAAGAAAATGAATGGTTTTTTAAAAACAATCAAGGTCTTTAGTGGAGATTTTGTCCCATGCACGCCGGACGTTTTCTTAGGATCATATTGGTTAATAAAATCAATTTTCAATTGCATGTATATTACTAACTTAGAATATGTATATGAGTTTTTGAAAATTAATTTCTTTTAATTTTCTATTACGTGTCCCAAAAATGTATACTATATAGATCTTAGAATAAATTTTTAGGTGAGATGAAACTTCTCAAACTTCGTAGGCTAATAGAAAACATGGAAATGCAATACAGATTTGTGGAATTACTACAATAAATTTAGGCCAAAATGTAAAGTACCCTCTTGAATTTTAGCAAAAAAACAAATATCCCTTAATTTTTTTTTTATTTTCCACCCTAAACTATTTGATTTTTTTTTTAATGTGGTTCGTCCAATAGGGATTTTGAATGAAATTAACGAAAAACCCCTAAAAAACCTCAATCTGAAAGGAATAAGGAGAAATTTCAAGGGCTTCTTTGTCAATTTTCCGACATGACAAAGAAATTGTTTTGTTTGATAGAGCATTTATTTTTTCATAAAGGTTCAGGATACCTTACAATATTTTAGCCATAAGTTTATGATAGTGGGGTGTTGTTGTTTTCATGGACATTGTCACTTAGTATTCACTCACCAGAGGAGTGTCGGTAGCCATTGGCCAACAGAGTCACATGAAAGTAGAGCAGAAACTTAACGAGGCACATGGATCACATCCCAGTAATGGAAACAAACTAGGAAGGGTTCGTGAAAGGGATTGATTGAATCTTGTGTGAACTCGATCCACAAGAAAATTGGCCACATGATTGCTTGAAATTTTGATTGGCATGTAGCAAGCAGTTTCACTCTGGCAAGCATGGATTTGCTTGCTTTTTGTCTCTTATAATTGGAATATTAAGAGAGTAGAATCTCCCTTTCATGTCTTGTCGATATTAAGATTTATCCCCCAATCTCACTCTCATGTCACTAACATCCATGCTTCAAGCGTAGGCAAAGGTAAGTGTCAAGTGGAGCAATTCATGGCAGTCTCCTAGCTACAACTAAAATATTTGAAGTGATCTTTCAACTGTTAAATCCTGATTTGGTTCATCTTTATTAACATTTTCTTTCATCGAAAGTGTTAAAGAATCATCTCAATCTAAAAACTTAAGTTTTTAGGTGAAGTTTTAGGATATAATTTATATATTATTCTCTAACACACCACCTCAAGTGAAAGCCCTTTAGACTTGAAACTTGTACAAGCCCACATTACCTTATACTTAATTTTTTATCAAATAAATAGAGATAGTGAGATTCAAATTCGAGACCACTTGGTTATCAAAGCTCTGATATCATGTCAAAGAATAATTTCAACCTAGAAATTTAAGCTATTATGTTACATCTCATGATATGATTTATATAAAAGAGATCGGGAAGAATTTAAGAAATCAAGATCACAAAATATATATATCTTGTACGGGTAAAGCAAATAGTGTTATGGTTCGCGAATATAGAGCTAGAGACCAATTTATGAAAATGATTTTGTCTCGAACTGGTTCTACTAGTGTTTGAATTAGGAATAGTTCTATTGCCGAACCCTTGTCTCGGATTTTGTCCTGATCATGGATGCATTCTCAGAAGCACGACTGTTGCCTAGGTGGTGGCCAAATACTTTTTTGGGCCCCACACACACACACACAGACACACACACACACATATATATATATA
>Ga0325410_1001994_pt1 | contig 22803 bp, 13 predicted proteins | sample PopdelMetagenome_16_FD_206182 | JGI IMG/M metagenome (GOLD analysis project Ga0325410, IMG submission 206182) | Populus deltoides microbial communities from Bellville, Georgia, United States - Xylem-PdIQD-R3 | ecosystem: Host-associated > Plants > Phyllosphere > Stem > Wood/Secondary xylem...
CTGCACAAAAGATTACTGATACTGAAGATAATGGTAATCATATCTGCAACAGATATTCTAGGAATTAAATGTATATCTTATCATTAAGTGTATTCTTAATAATAGGATTTTTGAATTAGGGACTGTAATATATATAAGACCATTGTGTAACAATAAACATAAATTCAAGCAAATATATTTCTGTAATACTTCTTCCGTACATCTTTCTCTCTGTATTCTTTTATTTTTCATGGTATCAGAGCCATTGACTCACATCACACAAATGGCTTCCTCTTCACTAAATACCTCAGATGCTGCTACTAATGGCAATCCCCCACTTATTTCTCCTCTAGCTATAAATGTTACAAAACTCTCAAAAGACAACTATCATATATGGAAAGCTCAATTAATTCCCTTCTTATGTGGGCAAGGTCTCTTTGGATACCTTGATGGAACCATTCCCATCCCACCCAAAGAAATTTTCATGGCTGAAACCTCCTCTGCTGTCTCCAACCCTCTCTATGAACATTGGCAGCGACAAGATGCCATCATAGTTGCTATTCTCTTCTCTACAATTTCAGAAAACGTTCTTATTCAAGTGGTCTCTCACACCACTTCTGCTGCCATCTGGAGTGCTCTAGCCAAATCCTTCTCCTCTCAATCACGTGCTCGGGTTATTCAACTCCGCATTGAATTCATCAACACTCGTAAAGGTGCATAATCAACTTATGATTTTTTTATGCAGGTTAAACGTATGACAGATAAACTTGTTGTTGCCGACCATGCTCTTCACTGTGATGAAATCATCTCCTATCTCCTATCGGGTCTTGGCTATGATTATAACCCTTTTGTTACTACCATCACAGCCCGCACAAATCATATCACCTTAGAGGAAGTATATGCTCTCTTACTCACCATAGAGTCACATCTGCAGCACCACAATTCACCCATTATCCAGCCCATTGCACATATTGCTACTCGTTAGTCTTCTTCTTCTTCCTATAAAGGGCGAAATCAATATAGAGGCAGCGGTCGGAATTACAGAGATGTCTCTTTTTATAATGGTTCCAATGGCAGGAACACATTTCATAGAGATACTAAGATATGTCAGGTCTATGACAAACCTGGCCATTCTGCAAAAAAATGCTACCATCAGTTTGATGTTACCTATCGTGACAATGCTGCAAAATCCAGCAATCTGCAAGGTCTGATGGCTACAACAAGTTCTGTTTCTGCAACTGATTAGCATCCTGATACAAGTGCTACTCACCATCTCACCAATAGCATGGCCAACTTAAATCTACGAAGTGAAGACTATAATGGTTCAGATCAAGTCCTTGTTGGCAATGGTGCAGGTTTGCAAATTTCTCACATTGGTTCCTCTATTTTAACTCCCTCAAAAACACCGTTTGTGCTTAAACAATTACTTATTGTCCCTGAAATTCAAAAAAATCTAATTTCTGTTCAACAGTTTTGCAGTGATAATCTTGTGTTTTTTGAATTCCATGATCATTTTTTTCTCATTAAGGACTACTCAGGGAAAATCTTTCATTGCGGCACCTTTAAAGATGGTTTGTATTCCTTCTCCAGCTTGTCAGACACACTCCCTCCTCATGCACTCACTATTGTACGAGCTTCTTACCAAATATGGCATAATAGGCTTGGTCATGCATCCTTTCTAATTCTTCAAAAATCTATTTCAGCATTTACGTTACCTGTTGCAAATAAAAGGCTTCCAATTTGTTTTGATTGTCAACTAGCTAAAAACAGTCAATTGTCTTTCAAAACCAGCAATCATAAATCCATTAATCCTTTAGACATAGTGCATATTGATGTTTGGGGACCAACACCCATCTTGTCAACCAGTGGTGCTCGGTATTATGTATGTTTTTTAGACGATTGCACTAAATTCATATGGTTGTTTCCCATTAAACTCAAATCTGATGTTGAGAAAGTCTTTCTGCTCTTTAAAACTTCGGTTGAACGAAAATTCAATCGTACCATAAAAAACATTCAATTTGATTGGGGAGGCGAATATCGCCGCATGTCTACCCTTTTAACTCAAATTGGCATTCATCACCATAGAGCATGCCCATACACTCATCAGGAAATGGGTGTAGTTGAACATCGTCATAAACAAATTGTTGAAGTTGGTCTTTCCTTACTCTCACATTCTAAACTTCCACAACAATTTTGGGAAGATGCTTTTCTCACAGCCACTTATATTATCAATCGTCTCCCTACTCCTATTCTCAATCAAAAATCCCCATACGAAATTGTTTATCGTCATACTCCTGACTATCATTTCCTTAAAGTTTTTGGTTGTGCATGCTGGCCTTATCTTCAACCATATAAGAAACACAAAATTGATTTCATATCTAAAAAATATATTTTTATTGGTTATAGCTTGGACCATCATGGATATAAATGCCTTGATCTTGCAATGGGTAAAGTTTATGTATCCCGTCATGTCATTTTTGATGAACACAATTTTCCATACAAAAGTCCTGATCACCAACCTTCTATCTGTCCAGACACACCCTCCATTATAGTTCCATTTTCAAATATTGTTTCTTCCTTGTCACTAACACCTGCGGGTACATGTGAACCTTCACCATCACCACACATTGACTCTCCTTTGCCAGCATCGTCTCCAACTCCAGAGCCGGCACCTCAATCCCCAGCAGATACTACCCCTGCCTCCCCTCTCATACTAGTTCCACACCCTCCAGACACAATCCCAGCCATCTCAAATACTCACCCGATGGTTACAAGATCAAAAATCACATTTCCAAACCAAGAAGAACCCCTGATGGACACAGCTTATACCCCCTACCCCGAGCACTACAGGTTTCTGCCTCTCCCTCCTGCAAGGAACCTACCTCATTTACTGAAGCCTCCAAATCTTGTCACTAGCGATCTGCAATGAATTTTGAATTTGATGCCTTGCTCCGCAATCAAACCTGGGAACTGGTCCCTCATTCACGCCATCTTAATGTCATTGGCTGTCGCTGGATTTTCAAGATTAAAAGGAAAGCTGATGGTTCCATTGAAAGATATAAGGCCCGACTGGTAGCCAAAGGTTATCATCAGCAGCTAGGGGTGGATTTTCATGAAACTTATAGTCCAGTTGTAAAACCTGCAACTATCCGGCTTGTTTTATCCATTGCAGTCTGCAACAACTGGACAGTTCATCAGCTGGATGTCCAAAATGCATTTCTTCACGAAAATCTGATAGAAGTGGTTTACATGGATCAACCTCCAGGCTTCAAACATCCTCAGTTTCCTGATCATCTCTGTAAGCTCAAACGCTCCTTATATGGCCTGAAACAAGCGCCTCGCCAATGGTTTTCACACCTTGCTGCTATATTGATACAATTCGGTTTTGTTGGCAGCAAGGCAGACTTGTCACTTTTTGTACACACCGACACCTCTAGCATTATCTACATCCTCATTTATGTTGATGACATTATCATCACTGGTTCTAATGATGTTGTTGTCACAGATATCATTCAGCGGCTGCATAAGGAATTTGCTATCACTGACCTTGGTCCTCTCAGTTTTTTCTTAGGCATTGAAGCCATACGTGATGCTACAGGTCTCTATCTCACTCAACGCAGATACATTTCTGATCTTCTTACAAAATCCAAAATGGATGGTGCCAAGCCGTGTTCCACCCCTAATGTCCACCACTGTGGCATTGACATCAACTGATACTGAAGCATTTGATGATCCTACCCTGTACAGAAGCATTGTTGGTGGCCTTCATTATCTCTCATTCACTTGGCCTGATATTGCTTTCGTTGTTCATCGTGTTAGCAAATTCATGCATCAACCGAAACAGTCCCACTGGATATATGTAAAGAGAATCCTGCGCTATCTCAAACACTCCATCTCCTACTGCTTACTGTTGTCATGCAGCAGCTCCTCCACATTTCAAGCGTTCTTTGATGCAGATTGGGTAGGGGACACAGAAGATCGTCGCTCTGTTGGTGCCTACTGTGTGTTTCTTGGCTCAAATTTAAGTTCCTTGCGTAGCAAACAGCAGGCTACAATTGCTTGTAACAGTACCGAGGCTGAATACAAGGCTCTCGCAGACACTGCAGCTGAACTACAATGGTTACAATTTTTAGCTGCATAAATTGGTTTGCACCTATCTCAAAGTCCCACTCTTTGGTGTGATAATATTGGTGCCATGTATCTATCCTCCAATCCAGTGTTTCATGCACGCACAAAGCACATCGAGATTGATTTTTACTTCGTCAGAGATCTTGTTTCTAAAAAAAAATTGACTGTCAATTTTCTATCTAGTCGTGATCAGCTAGCCAATCTCCTTACAAAACCACTCTCTGCTGCTCAGTTCAATTTTCTGTGCTCCAATCTCAATGTTCACAACCTCCCGTTCAGATTTCGGGGGCGTGTTGAAGATATTATCAAATCTACTAAAGATAATACTGGTACTGAAGATAACCATGATCAGGGATTACTATCATGATTAGGGATCACTGATACTGAAGATAATCGTGATCTCTGATTATATCTGTATAAGAGATTATCATTGATACTGAAGATAATCATAATCAGTGATTATTGATACTGAAGATAAAATCATATCTACTGAAGATAATATTGATACTGAAGATAATCATGATCAGGGATTGCCATCATAATCAGGGATCCCTGATACTAAAGAGATCATGATCAGGAATCCCTGATCATGAAGATAATCATGATCTCTGATCATATCTGCACAAAAGATTACTGATACTGAAGATAATGGTAATCATATCTGCAACAGATATTCTAGGAATTAAATGTATATCTTATCATTAAGTGCATTCTTAATGATAGGATTTTTGAATCAGGGACTGTAATATATATAAGACCATGGTGTAACAGTAAACATAAATTCAAGCAAATATATTTCTGTAATACTTCTTCCGCACATCTTTCTCTTTGTATTCTTTTATTTTTCACCCACAAAGATATGTACTTTCCATACATAATCCTGCACGCGTCTTAGTACATTCTAATTCTCTTCTATATAAATTAAAGTGATTTCATTGTACATCTTATTTTCTTGAATTTTCATTTGATTTTTTATAAATCAAAGGACCTTATTGAAACAATAATTAATAAGAAAAATTAAATCTTTGAATAAAAAATAATAGAATTCATATATTTAAAGGTGAAATGAAATAATCCAATAAATTAAAAAGACAAATTTGGCAGCAATAGAATTCATATGCCATTACAAACCCACATAATAATCCATCATTCTCTAACTAAATTAAGGTTAGATCGCAAAATGAATTCAGGGATGGCTGTGTCGATGTTTGCTGCTTGTTTTGCTGTGTTGGTCATAGTTGCTGCTGCTCATGAGGGGCATCATCCTGCCCCTTCCCATGCCCCAAACTCAAGCACCTTCGTGTCTCCATGCATCAATGGTGACTGGAATTGCCCTTGCTTTCATTGCTTCCCTTCTTGTTGTTAGAGACCGGGTGTGAGCCTTCATTTATGAGTGCCTTTTCTTCTTCTTTTTTTATTTTATTTTACATATGTACATGCCTTCGGCCATCAGATCTTGGCTATTGGTCTGGTGTGTGTCGTGATGTGATGATTTAAAACAAGTGTAATTTGGTGTGGTTTTTCACTCTTTCTGATCTCATTTCATGAAGATGTAGCGGTAGTATGGAATATTGAAGTACTTTCAGATATATATATATATATAAGCTTCAATATTCCACCATACCTCCCCTTCGTTTGGCCTTTAATTATTCATAAAATTTGATTTCAGTACCATGCCAATATATGTAACAATGTATCTGGAATTGGCTTATGAATAATATGTGATGATTATTAGTACTAATAATAGGTGACTCACCGCCATGGGGATTTGCTTGAGTGGAATATGTATAGGCAGATAGAAGAATTCAAGTCCTATTAGCTTTTGGAAATTAGGTTAAAAGATTTCTAATCCAAGGGTTGATATAACATGAAAAAATTCCTATTATTCATATTTTATTCACTTTAATTATCTTTCTATTATAAAACTATGTATCAAGAAGCATACAATAATAAAATAATATAATTAATAAAGAGTAAATAGAATATATAATAACAACGGAGATTAGAAGAAATGAAGAGGGAGCACTTTCATTTCATATGAATTTATAGTTATATATGTGTGTCCACTATTCTCTCAACAATGCATCTATTTATAGGCATATGTATATATAAATACTTGTAATTTCAGAGGTAATAAGAAAATGTAGATTCAAATGAACTTGATGATGATAAATGAACATAATAATGAAGAGGTGTAAGAAAGGTACGTACCTTGACATCTATATACAATGTATGGTTTTATAACAGTTCCCTTATTTATTTCTCCTCGATCAAAGATTTCTTTCTCTTTTTAACATATATTTCTATTTTTTTTTATTCATTCTCCATTAAAACTATATTTTTTAAAAAAATAAATTATTCTCCATTAAAATTATATACTTAATATAAACACAAAGAAAAGAAAGAAGAAGAGAAGAAACAAAACTCCAACTTTAGAACTATCAAAACCTGGCATGGTTATTACATATATTTTTTCTTTACTTAAACAATGGAGATCATAATCCTGCTTTTTTCATAGAATATTCTCCTATGAAGTGGAGACGAGAAAGAAACTGGTCCATGATTAATGAATTGACTACTATTTAAGTCTTTCTCTCTTTTTTTCACGAAGTTTCAGTGGAAACAGGCTTTTGATGGTCCTAACCTAATTAAATTCAACCATTTAAAATATTTAATTGTCTAAAACCATGTTATTTCATCGTTTTGTATTCTTAAAAAAATGTAGATGTATTTATTTTCGAAGTAGCACTTTTTTATTTTATATCTTTTGTTTTTGTTTTTGTTTTTGTTTTGTTAATATTACTAGAATGCTGCTTATCAAAATTAAAAAAAAAAAGAATGACATGAAATTTTCATTAAATAGAGTCAATGCCAAAAGTAATGAAAATGAGGGATTTTAGGTGATAGCTAGATTGGAAGTACATTGCGGGCTAAATTGAATTTTTTTTTCAATGTAAAAAAAAAAAGGGTGCTAGTAACGTATTATAAACAAATAAGATAAATTTATGATTCAGATCATAGATCTAACTGATTCAATAAGTTGGTTTCATTAAATTATATGATAAAAAAGGATAACAATAGTAAATGGACTTAATTTTTTTCTTTTAAAAAAATGATCTTGATTACATGCACAAACAAAAGGTTGCCAAAAAAAAAACTTATGAAGTTTAATTCTCAATCAAATGCTAAAGGATAAAATTAAAAAAAAAACATGAAAAGTGACTCGAGTTAGCATGTCGAACCCACGTCCCGAGTCATGAAACTAGGATAATCTCGTATAAAAATAAAATAAAAAAATAATCAATTAAAAAAATAAAAAAAAAACACCAACAAAGCAGGGTAAGTCCATCAAAACCCCGGGATCTAGATTATGTGAATGAGATAACCTAAAAGAAGACAAAACAAGAAAAATTATGAAGCCCAATTATATATTCAATCAAATGTTGAAGGATGAAATTGAAAAATATTAAAATTTAAGAAAAACAACCCATAAAAAAGACTCGAGTCAACCTATGCTAACCCGCTAAACCCTTGACCTAGACCATAAGACAAAGATAACCCAATAGAAAAAAAATGAAGAAAATCATGAAGTCCAACTTCCAACAAACCCACTGTGAAAGAATGAAATTAAAAAAAATCAATGTATAAAAATGAACTAAAAAGGCCAATATCAACCTGAGTTAACCTTTCAAACATATGACTGAGGTCATGAGAATGGAATTACCTCATCGAAAAAAATTATGAAGCCTAACTTCTAATAAACCCACTGTAAAAAGATGAAATTGAAAAAGGAAATCAATGTAAAAAAATGACCTTAAGAAAAGACTGATCATTACTAGAAAATTGAAAAAAAACAAAACAAATGCCAACGGAAAAAACTTCATCTTGGTTTACCGATGAAAATGCTAGCAAATAATTTTCATCAATAATTTTAGACAGAAATGATGATGGGGTAAAACAATATATGTCAGCAATTCCATTGGCATTGCGACATGTTAAATTGCTAATAGAAATTCTATCGATGATTTTAGAAGGAATTAAAACTCGATATTTCTCTCCTCTGCCAATTTCATCTTCTTCTTTCAATTTAAATTACACCAACCCTCCCTCTCCCTTAAAAATCACGATAGCCCTCCTCACAAATCCATCTACCATAACCCGTCACCGCCGACGTAACATTTAAAAGCCTAATCTTTCCTCTCTTGGTTCTATTTAATTTGTCATTTGATGAAATTATGTGTGATTTTGTAATTTGAGGTGTGTTAGAATTAAAGAAATGGTGACTAATTTAATGAGTATTGTAAACTTCAGAATAAATTGAAAATTATGATATTATAAAAATTAAGGTGTAATGCAATGAAATAAGAAAAAGAAAAAGGAGTTAAGGAGATAAAAGAAGAAGAGTATATGGCAAAAAAATGTCCATTTTTCCAATAGTTAAAACAGTCTCGTTGGTTTTGAGAAACAACTAAACCGATTTATATAAATTGATTAAACTATTTTCAAAACAGTCAGACCATTTTGGCTATTATCTCTATTATAACCCGACGATGTGCAACAAGAGAGAAAAATGCAATTTCATTTCTTCTTCTTTTCTTTCACTTTGAAGGATTAGAAAGTGATATGTAAGAGTAAAAAGAGAGTGTTTTGAGATAAAAGAACATATCTATACTAGAAATTTAGAAAGATGAAAGCGAGGAAATATTGAAATAGAGAGAGAAAGTGAAGAAAAAAAAAAGGAAAAGAGTGAAGTTTTGGGAAAATCTTGACTGGCTAACTTTCAAAAAATGCTTTGTAACTAGGTAAGGTGCATGGAACTCCTTTGTATCAACTTGAACAAGAGTTTAGTGTTTTTTAGTAAAACATTTATTAAAATTGAATTAGGGTTCTTGAGATGAAATTAAGGGAAAAGTGAATTTCTTAGAAATTGGGTTTCTAGGATCCTTGTAGCTTGTTGTGGGAGTGAAATCATGTTGAAATAGCAATATGGGTAGTGAAGCCTAAGGGTCGGCCATTGAGAAACAAAAGGGGAGGTTTGATGTGTTTGTGTTATTCTTATAAATTGTATTGAAATTATGATAACTAAACACATGGATTATAGTTTTGATGAATGGTTATATTTTCATGTGATGAAAATGAAATTTTGATGTTTTATGGATATAATGCCTTTGAGAAATTGTTGAACTTAAAGTGAGTTTTGGTGGTAATTATGCTTGTAGTTGTGTTTGTAATTGAAGCAAAATGGAATAGACTGCATGTCCATTTAGATGTTATATAATTTATGATAATAGGAATTGTATCAAATAAGTTGAAAAAAGGAACTATTACAAAAGAAACTTGAGTTTCTTGATTCATGGTCGAAGAGAATTTGAAATGTTAAATATTGAGCTGTTAAAAATTATTGGAGATATTACTGAAAGGAAATCAAGACAAGATCGCACATATAGATCTCAAACATCATATAGGTGTTTGGCACCATATTAATTTCCTTCTATTTAGAATTGTTAAAACATCGTACTTAGATTCTTTATTTTTCAATTGAATCATTATCTGATATAAGATTATTGCCCTGTTATGGGCTGATGACTAGATTTTTGGTTTAAGAACTAGTGTCTTATTCTGAGCTGGATGACTAATTCTTTTGTTTAAGAGTTAGTACCTTGTTCTAGGCTGGATGGCTAGTTCCCTGGTTTAGGGACTAGTACCTTGTTCTAGGCTGTGAAATTATATATCCTAATTAGGATTAATGCCCTATTTATAGGTAGTGAGAATGTTACCCTGAATGAGGGTCAATTACCAGGTCTGGGTTAAAGGACAATTCTTTTTTATATTGAAAGGATTGTTGTAAAAGATATTAAAAAAAAAAATGAAGAGGGATTAAGTTAATTGTTAATTAAATTCGTAATAGATGTGTACACCTTAGTTTACTCAATAAACCCATTAAATTGTATTGAAAACCTTATGTATAATAATTAATTATTTTATGGTATAAAATAATTTAAGAGCGTCGTTGGAATTAGTAAATGATAGAACTCTTGCATTCTGTATTTTATAAGAATATTAATGATGTTGTATGCTATGTGTAGTTATTTGGAATGATAATATGAAAGTAAATATTTTGTTATAACTATTATGCTAGGATTTTATGATATTTTAGACTTAAATATTAATTAAATCCATGATTATCTGATGTAGATTTTAATTTGATAATATTTGTATTAAATTCCTAATGTAGTTGGTAAGTGATTCTTAATTTTATTTATATGTTGTCATGTTCTAATTATTTGTATGGATGATTAAATTGGAAAATTTCCAAGTAAGAATTTTATATTAATAAGTAATTTTTGTAGTGAACCATAATGAAATGTGATGGATGTGATGTGTTGAGTTGTGATGTGATGAGTTCATAATGATTAAATAATGTATAGAATGTGAATTGGTTGAATATTAAAGCTTAACAGGTTTTAGTCAATATCTTGAAACTTCTTGATATAGAAAAGATTATGCTAAAATTTTGGTAAATTTTCAAATCTACCATTCAAAAAGAAAATAAAATCACTCTAAATATTATAATGTTATTGAAAAACTAAGTAATGATTACATATAATTATAAAAGATGTTACAGGTACCAGTTATTTTGTGTAAATTTTATGGTTAAATTAGAAATTTAAAGAAATTTGATTTTCTGTGGAATTGATAATAATTAAAGATATTAATTTAGGTTGAATAAGTTTAAATTGAAGAAATGATGGATGATTAATTGGGTCCCAATTAATTTTAGTCAATTATGGGTTTTGTTGAAGATTTAGGAAAAAATAAATGAAAGTGTAATTTATATTAATTAGGGTATTAACGGATGTTATTTATTTTAAAAATGAGTAAATAATAGATAATTAGTTGCGTATCAATTATTTTTTGTTAATTTTATGGTTCAGTTGAAAATTTGGGAAAAATTGAAATTGTGTGGAATTGATAACAATAAAGAAAATAAGTATGTTTCAACTTTTGAAGTGTTAAATAATTATTGGATTATGAATTATATTTTTCTAAATTAAAGGAATAATACTACTTTGGAATTAAAGAAATAATGGGTTATTAAGTTGTTAGTTAGTTTGTATAGGTTAATTGTGATTTATTTTTAATAAATAATTGAATTTGTGTTTGACAATATATTTTAATTTTTGAATTTTATTCATTGTTTGATAATATGTTTCAATTTCAGATAAATTGAGAGCACAATGAAAAGGCGATATTTCTATGTAATTATTTTGTTTGGTAATGTTATTTATTTTTAATAAGTTATTTTAAATTTTACAATTATATAAAATTAATTTTTTAAAATTAATTTTCAGGTTTACCGGGACAACATAGATTTGATTGGCAAATTTGTTGGTCAATTAGACCCCAGGCTAGAAGAAAGGTTTCTGAAATTGAATGTCATCTTTCCTTGGCAAAGAATGCTATGCTTTCTTTTACCAAACAAATTTACAAAACCTGTTGTAGATTGCAGAAGTAGAGGGAGGAATTCCTTTTGTGGATGAAGCATATCAGCTTACACCATCGCAGAAAGAGGATGAGAATGGTTATGAGATTGAAGCCCCAGAAGAAATCATGTATGTTATGAACAATGGAAAAGTGGTAGTCATTCTAATATCTCTGTTCAATTAAGGGAATGTTTGGGATTGTAGTAGCAACGGTGGTAATTTAAAGTGTTTTTTCACTTATAAATACATTAAAATAAAATTTTTTTATTTTTAAAAAATTATTTTTGATATTAGTATAACAAAATAATTTAAAAATATAAAAAAATTATTTTAAATAAAAAAAATTAAAAAAAACACGATTTACTTCATGTTTCTAAAGATAACCTTGATAACCAACCTGGCTATTACAAAGAGACCGTTGAAAGATAAAGTAAGAAAAACCTCGGTGGAGAAAGAAATGAGCTTCGGCTTATACAGTAAAAGTGTTTCATTTTTAATTTAGGATGGAAAGTCTTCTTATGAGCCTGTTTGGTCTATTAGTTAAACTTTTTTTTGACAATACATTTTCAGTTAAGCGTGATATGAAGTTCGATTGAAAAATTGTTGTAAGAACAATAGCAGAATTATATATTACATATCCAAAGAATATTAGTGATGGTGAAATTAGATATTTAAATATTAGTGATGGTGAAATTAGATATTTAAAGAATCTTTGTTGGCTTTTCAATTTTTGATATGTTTTTTTTTTTGTTATTTGTTTATTGTGAGAAATTGTTGGCTTAGGGATCACAACAAATAAAACAAAAAAATAATGAAAACACAAATGGAAATGCCAACAGAATATTCTTTTGAATGCTGAAAAAATATTCCACTAACAATTCTATCAATATTATAAATTGTTGATGGAATAAAAACCTCAATAAGCAAGTTTTCGATGATGGTATTTCATCAACAATTTATAATATCGATGAAATTTACTATAAAAACAACGAAATATTCCAACAGTATTGTCTAATTTTCTAGTAGTGGATGTCAATCTAAGTTAATCTTTTAAACTCATGACCTGAATCATGAGAATGAGATCATTTCATCTAAAACAAAATCATAAATTTTAATTCTTAACCAACCCAATAAAGATGAAATTAAAAAAAATCAATTTTAAAAAACATCCAAAACCAAAAATAGCAATTAAAAAAATATGGATAATTTAACACAAGAACAAAATGACACACCTTTCAATTTTGGTAGGCTAGCACGAATCTTAAAAAGAGAAAAGAGGGAGAAGAAAAAAGAAAAGACCATCAGAGCCTCATCGTCGCTCCTTCATTGACACTCCCCGCACCATTGGCAAGAGGTCATTGTATCGCTTCTAACGCAACCATGGATGGATGTGTTCCATCATTGGAGGAAGCTACATACTGTTCCAAAGCACAATGGCTTCACCCTACATGTTGGCATGTGTGTTACACACGTCATCCAAATTGTCATTCTTATACTTTTCAGACCTTGAAAGTTTTTTAGTTTTAAATTTGATCCCTTAATCCTTTATTGTTTTAGATCAATAGAATTAGATTTTATTTTACAAAATCAACAATCAAATGCATGTCAAAATTCTTTCTTGACATCGCAAAATTTCCATATCTAGGATACCTTGATGTGAAAAGATGAAATTAAAAAAAAAAATTGAGGGACAAAAACTGGTTGAATCTCTCCCTTGCCTGTGCAATTGATCAGTCCCTAATATTTGCAAGAAAAAGGGTCTTAGTTCTTGTCTAGTGTTCAAATTTGGTCCTTCTAGCTTAAGTTGTTTTAATTTAATCTAAGTTTTCCAAATAAAACATCAATCGAGAGTTAGTTTTGTTTCTCAAAACCACAAGTAGCCAAGCAAAACACATAACAAAATTCAATTCCAAATTAATCTAATGTAAAATGATCAAATTAAAAAGAAAATTAAGTCATAAAAGAATAAAATGACTGAAAAAATAAAAAGAGAAGAAATATTATGCAAATCTACAATATTTCCTCTCACAATGCATAAGAAATATCTCATCTCTTTTAGTTTTTCTTAAATAAAAGAGTATTATGGAAATATAATTAGAGAAGAGAGTGTTATTAAATGGAAAGTATCTATAAATATTAACTTTTGGATTCGGAAGCTATCAATGGCAGAGAAGATGTGTAAAGTCTTTAGTTTTTCACCAAAGTATCAATAAGTTTACTTTTGAAAAGTAATATAAAATTTAATTTTTCTTTCAAATAAGTTCACATTTTGTTAGGCTATGTTTATTTCCTGAAAAGTGGTTTCCGGGAAACCACTTTCCAAACTTGCCTGTGTTTATTTGTCATTAAAAAAGTTGGTCAAAGGAAAATTTTGCTTGGTTTCCAGGAAAGTGTTTTTCAAGAAAATTTGGGCGGAAAACAGTTTCCAGAAGTTGTGAAAAATTTAGAAATATCATATTATTTGCTGATTATATCAAATTTGGTCCTCAAACTTTTGATTGCTATATATATTTTGTTTTGAATATTTATTTTTCAATTTCATCTCTTAAAATTTAATTTTTATATTAACTTTGATCATTATTTTTATAATTGTTATTTGTTTTTTCCTTATCATTTTTTTAGTGAAATTTTTTATCTATTAAATTTGATCTTCATTCTTTTGATTGTTACTTATTTTATTTGAAATAAATTATGAAATGTTAATTATTATTATTTTAATTTCTTCATCTTTTATGTTTTTTTTTATTTTATCTCTATTATTTTGATCATTATTTATTTTATTTGAGATAATTTATGAAATTATATTTTTTTTCAATTTTATTCTTATTCAACTTTTTAATTTGTAAGATTTGTTTCTCATTATTTTAATAAACTTGAGAAAAATAAAACATTAATAAGTTATTTTTCAGCTCATTTTCCATGATATAACCAAACACTGGAAAGTGTTTTCCAACTTATTTTCCATTACACTACCAAACATAAAAAAATAATTCATTTTCCCAGAATTCACTTTCCAAAAGAAAACTACTTTCCAGCAAATAAACGGGGCCTTTTGTTTTTTAAAATATATTCCTTGTAATACCTACAAAATATATTAAAAGTTATATATTTTTTTTTAAATAAGATTATCATGACTCTTTTTTTCTCTTTGAAATTAAGATTTACAAAAATGAAAATTTATATTTTCCCACTTTCATAACATAATTGTAATCACCTTTGAATTTTTAAGAAAGTTTAGAATAATAGTAATATAAAAAAAATATTGCAATAATAACTATCTTACAAGTGAATAACAATATTTATAAAATCTTATATTTTTAAGCTAATAGAAAAAAGAAAAAGGAAAATAAAAAAATCATTTTTTTATTTTCCTTTTTCTTTTTTCTGTTAACTTTTATATATATATATATATATATATATATATATATATATAAAGAGAGAGAGAGAGAGAGAGAGAGAGAGAATTATAGATATTATAATTAAATATGTGCTTTATTAGAAGATAAGTTATAAAAGTGCATCTTAAAAATATAGATTTTAACTAGTTTACAGGTGTGATATAATGCGGCTCAAATAAAAAAAAATATACAAGTTGCAAGGAATTTAGTATTATTATTAAACCTGATTTAGTGTATTAGTCTTAAAACTTTCTAACCAGAATCCTTACCTAGTTTGGATTTAAAATTAAATCATATGAGAGTTGTCTCAATGTGACCCAGTCGACTTGACGAGTCCCAAAGCAACTTAAATGACCGATAAAAACATTGTTTTTTTTTAAAAAAAAAAAGATTCAAGATGATCTTTTTTTAATATTGAGACAGTGATATATTGGAACAGCCTGGGATTCGCGGCTTAATCCGTCAAATCTGTAATCCGAGTTATGGACGCTATTGGATTTAAAAACTTTGTTTTTTAAAAAAAATTATTTTTTACTTAATTATACAATAAAAAATAGACATTTGTAAAACCAAGCACAACCTAAATATCAGAATGTTTGTTTAAGATTACGATAACCTTATTAAAAACAAACCAAAATAATTTATGAAGACAAATTTAAAGTTAAGAAAATATTGAATGTTAGAATTGAGAAACAAATTGAGATAAGTTATAACCCCAGCTCTTTTAGATGTATTTAAGTAATGGTAATTTACTTTTTAAAAGTGACCTTATTCATATTTTCCCCTCTTAATTTTACACATGTAAATAAGTCCCTCCTCTAAAATAAATATATTTTATGAATTTTTTAGTCTAAAGTGGTTTATCCTTAATAAAATCAATGAATTTGATCTACTATTGTTGTGTGTACTTTCATGAGGATATAATGGATATCACTTGTAAGACAACAATATCAAAATATGTATATGTTAGACTGTGAAGGACATCTTTGTCTTTCAACTATCTATCATCTGGTTCTTTATTGGATTTCAATATAAATTAACATTCCTAAAAAGAAACACCCTCTTCCCTTATATCATGCATTATACAAAATAACCCTCCTTTTATCTTGAAGATTACAAAGAGATTACAGATCCTGTAGATTAATGTTGCAAATATTGCAGATCAAAAGCCAATATATTCAAGATCTTTGTAGTTATTATATTACCTAAGATATGCTGTCTATAACTTAGTTTAGATGATCTTGTAATTACTATATATTCCTCCTAGATTTAAGGGTAGAATTAAATCATTAGTTGTTATGTTAGGTGTCGATTGTAGTCCATATATATTTTTACAATTTTAGCAATAAGATTTATGATTAGAGATTGTAATTCTCAAAGTTTCTTCATGATATCAGAGCAAATAATTCTCTAAATCTGCATTGATTTCTCTCTTTTATTGTGGAAGATCTTTCCAAAACAGTTTTGGAAGAAAGCTCCAAGGTAACTCCTTTTCTGAACAATAATACCAATGATATCAATACTTCTTAAAGGTTGAGTTCAGTATTGATAAATGAATTCAACTATCTTTGTTGGTCAAGAGCTGTTACTATTGCGCTTGGTGGAAGATCAAAATTGGAATTCATCAATGGTTCAATACCTTCCCCAGATGTGGATGTCCTAGAATATGAAGCATGGATATCCAAAGATCAATTAGTAATGTCTTAGATTCTCAATTCCATGGAGCAAAGCCTTGCTGACATTTTTAGCTATTCAAAATCTTCACATGATCTTTGGAATGCTATTTGTGACATGTATGGTAACCAAAACAACATTGCTCAGATATTTCAGATTCATCATGAAATTGCAAGTCTTCATCAGGATAACAAACCATTTATTCAACTATTGAGAAATCTGAAAATCTTGTGGAATGAACTAGAGATGTATCGTCCTCACACCATTGATGTTGTTGTCCTATGAAAAAGAACAGAGGAAGACCGAATTTTTCAGCTTCTAGCAAGCCTTAATCCTGATTTTAAAGACCTATGGAGCCATATCTTAATGAATTTAGAACTACCACATTTGAAATTTATGCGTGCAACGATCCAACATGAAGATATTCGCAGGATGGTGAGGAGTCGTGATACTAATTCTAGAGAAACTACAACTCGTGTTTACCATGTCAAAGCAATGCCTCGTAGTGAGAACTTGAATTCTGGTATGTCTGATTATCTCTCTCCACCATGATAAGCAACTGATGAAAGAACATTAAAAGAGAAACTTTCAAATTTAAAGTGCAATTATTGTCATAACACTAGACACCTAACAGACCGTTGTTGGCAGCTTCATCCAGAAATTAAACCCAGATTTGTTAAAAAACAGCGAGGATACCAGAGGTGACCATCAAACTATAAATCAAATCTAGCAAATCATTCCAATGAAAACTTCACTACAAATCATGTTGCCTTGATACAAGATTTTGCTAATTCTTTGGAAGATAAACACAGTCACAGGAAGATGCAAAATGGACCTACTAGGCAAAAGCAAAACCAACCAACAACATTCTTTAGTCACCTCACTGACTTTCTAGCTAAAGCAGATATAAATGTCAGCTAAGGTATTCTGACTGGCTTTATGACTGCATTAGAACTTGATAATTTGAATGATCTTTGGATTGTTGATTCTAGTGTCACAAATCACATGTCTAATAAGTTGAGAAACATTTGTACTTTTGAATAATTTACTTCTCCTACCTTTATTTCAGTAGCTAATGGAAAGGGCTCTCTTGTGAAGGGTAAGGGAAAAATCAAATTAGTTTATGAAACAATCATGTCTGATGTTCTATATGTTCCCTCCTTTCCTTTTCAATTACTCGTAGTTAGTAATTTACATTCAATTGTGATGTAATTTGCACTCATCATAAGGTTATATTTCAAGATCGATTAATCAAGAAGACAATTAGTGAAGGTTTTTTATCTGCATGGTCTCTATTATATCTCTCATGATAACCGAGTTTCCAGAGGATTTCAAGCTAATTTCAAAATATCGTATATGACACTCTTATGGCATCTTCGTTTAGGACATCCGTTAAATTCTATTATTAGCAAAGTAAATTCAGTACCAACCAAGAAACCCCTTGAATATGAGATTTGTCATTTTTCCAAATTGGTTAAACTTCCTTTTAATTCTTTCGCATCAAATGTAACTCATATGTTTGAACTTATACATTCAAATGTATAAGGACCATTTTATACTTCACTCGATGGTTTTAAATGCTTGGTAACCTTTATTGATGATTTTTCTAGAGTCACATGGATGTATTTGCTAAAAGATAAAAGTGAAGTATTTGCTTGTTTTAAAGACTTTTATATGTTGATTACTAATCAATTCTCAACTCATCTTAAAACTTTCTTATCAAACAATAGCACCAAATACATGTCCAAAGACATGGCATATGATTTACGTTCTAATGGCATATTGCATCAAATTAGTTATGTTAGGACACCCCAACAAAATAGGGTCTCTGAACGAAAAAATCATGATCTACTTGAAAAAACTCGTGCTATAATGTTACAAATGAATGTTTTAAAAAAATTTTGGTTATATGGCTTTCTTACGGCTACCTATCTTATAAATCACATACCTAGCCTTTTGTATTTTAAAAATTATAAGTTTTACAAGTTACAAGTCCTGATTTGGCACACCTCAAGGTGTTTGGATGCTCTTGTTTTGTTCTACCATCATCACAATGTGATAAGCTTGATTCTAGAGCCACTAAATGCATTTTCATAGGATACTCTCAAACACAAAAGGGGTACAATTGTTATGATCCCTTACTAAAAAAGATGTATGTATTAAGAGATGTTAGATTCATTGAAGACGTTCTTTATTTCTATGCAACTAGTTAGGGGGAGGATCAATTTGAATTATTTACACTACCTAGTTTAAGTTTTCACTATCAAAGTTCATGCTCTCTACCACGATAGTTCCTTGGTGTCAGGGTCAATTTTAGTTCTAATCATCCTCCATCAAGCTCTAGTTTTGCTGCTGATATTTTGGGTCTACACAGTATCTAATGAAAATTCATCTAATGAAACCCCTAGAATAGTGTTCAACTCTGACCAAGTGCTAGAATCAAGTGCACAAGAAGCTCCCAGTATTTAAAATGATCACTCAACCTCAAGAAGAACATCCCACAAAAAAACATCAACCTCCTTCCAGATTACAAGAGTATATGACTTATAATGTCAAACATCTCATTTCTAAATTTATGTCATATTATTAATCATCTCTATATCACAGAGCATTCCTCACTTCCATATCAGAGGATAATGAGCTCAAGACATTTCAAGAAGCTCAGTCTCAAGCTATGTGGCAGCAGGCTATGAAGGAAGAACTTACTGCACTTGCTAACAATCATACATGGAACATCATAACTCTTCCTACAGGTAAACAAGTAGTAGGTTGTCACTAGATTTTCAAGACTAAGTTCAACTCAAATGGAATAATTAAATGACACAAAGCTCGGCTTGTAACTCAAGGTTTCTCTCAGAAATTTGGAGTGGATTATAAGGAAATATTTTCCCTAGTGGAAAAAATGACTAATATCGAAGTTTTATTATCTGTTGCAATCAATCATGACTGGTCATTGTATCAAATAGATGTAAGAAATGCATTCTTACATGGAGACCTTGAAGAGGAAGTGTTCATGAAACTACCTCTAGGACATCCACAGAGTAATTCTCCTAATCTGGTTTGCAAACTTCATAAATCCATTTGTGGATTGAAGCCAAGTCCACGAGCATGGCATGCCAAATTAAATATTGCACTAAAGGCTCTTGGTTTTACAAGAAGCAATGTTGATTCTTTTCTATTTGTCCAATAGAAGTCTACAAACAAGCTTGTTGTACTTGTATATATGGATAATTTAATCATCACTGGGAATAATGGAAAGTCTGTTACAAATTGAAGAATGATCTACAGTAGCAATTCTCAATTAAATATCTTGGGAAACTAAAGTACTTCTTAGGGATTAAAATTGCAATTTCCAGCAAAAGGTTCTTTCTAAATCAACTAAAGTATATTCTAGACTTATTACAAGATGTTGAGCGGCTACATGCCAAGCCTATCATTACTCCTCTAGACAGTAAGCTCAAACTTGACTCCTCAAATAAACCTCTCATGTCATTCACCACTTATCAAAGGATTGTTGGCAAGTTAATTTACTTAACAATCATTAGACCAGACATTACCTTTAATATCAGTTTATTAATTCAATACATGCATACTCCCACAGTCCAACATCTTGGCATGATGAAATGCATTTTATAATATTTGAAAGGAACTATTGGTCGCGACATTGTTATGGCACGCAATGGGCATATAGACATTATAGGTTACACAGATTCTGATTGGGCAAGGAATGCATTAGGTAGACGATCTACCACTAGATATTGCATGCTTGTTGGAGATAATTTAGTGTCTTGGAATAGCAAAAAAACAACATATGGTCGCACGCTCAAGTGCTGAAGCTGAATACCGTGTAATGGCATCTGCTTCATGTGAATTAATTTGGCCCAAAAATTTACTTATAGATCTTGATTTCCACAATCATACACCAATGACTTTGTTTAGTGACAATCAAGTTGTCATGCTCATGCAGCTAATCAAGTGTTTCATGAACGCACAAAACACCTTGAAGTGGATTGTCATTATATTCGTCAGCTAGTTCAAGCTAAACTTATTCAGACTTCGTACGAGTGCACTTATAATCAACTACCTGATGTGTTTACCAAAATTTGACCTTCTTGTTAGTTTCATCAGTTGTTAAGCAAGTTTAAATCAATTAATCCACTTGATCCAGCTTGAGGGGAGTCTTGAAGATTGCAGATCCTGCAGATTAATACTACAGATCAAGGACCAATATATTCAAGATCTTTGTAGTTATTATATTACCTAAGATATGATATCTATTATCTAGTTTAGATGATCTTGTAATTACTATATATTCCTTCTAGATTCAAGGACAGAATCAAATCATTAATTGCTATGTTAGGTGTCGATTCTAGTCCATATATATATATATATATAGACACACACACACATAATAGTTCCTCCTTTCTTGTGACCGTAAAAACAGATTTTTAAATGTGGATTAATTAATTAGATAAGATTCAATATTCAGGGGATACAATTGAGAAGTGCACCTAAAAATTTTGGAAAAGAAGACTTATTTTAGAAAATCATGGTTGAGTTCAGAGAGGAGAAATCTTAAAACATTCAATGAGTATACTTATTCAATAAACTCTCATTTACAAACATAAAGAAAATATTATATTCCGCTTCAAAATCTCTACTTAGACACGAAAATATATATATTTTTTCAATCCTCTTATTACGAAGAACTTATCATATACATAGTGTAATTATTCTGTGTAGTGTTTTCCACCATTATTATTGTACACAACCCTAAACACACACACACACAAAGGATGGCTGCTACATACACATTTATCACTATTTCATCATCTCTTCTATTCATTAACTTGGTATCAGAGCAAACTTGGTATTTCTCTTCATCATGGATTCTGCAAGCACCCAAAATATGGACTCTCACATGGCTACACCAGTTTTCTCCTCTGCTGCACCGGGCTTCTCTCCTACTAAGCATAATCTTCCTTCTGATGGTGTCTTCTCTGCTTCTGCTGCAACAATATCAGCTGTTGTTGCTATTCCTTCCTCTGGTAATGAATCACTCTCCCTTAACATTCATTCTTCAGCTGCAGCCATCAAAAACACCACGGCTATTACCTTCCCTAACATTAACTCTACTGCAATGGTTCCTTCCTCAGATTTCACAGCAGCAGCAAAATTCCCTCACATGATTGTTCCTCTTTCAAACACTCAACAAATAATCTCTCTAAAACTATCAAACACAAATTTCTTATACTGGAGAATGCAAATGAAACCTTACTTGTTAGGCCAAGGTGTGTACTCCTATGTTGATGGTTCTTTCCCATGCTCTCCTGCGTATATACCATTTGCTGATATGGCCTTGTCCACCATTAATCCATCATATATATCATGGAAACAGCAAGATTAATTGATTATAAGTGCCATTCTGTCATCTCTGTCTACTAAAGTGTTACATCTTGTCGTTGATTGCCAGACATCTCCTGCTTTGTGGACGACTCTTGCCACTGCCCTTGCTTCACCATCTAATTCATGAATAATGTAGCTTCATGGTTCTTTCCAAGACCTAAGGCAGAATGATAGCACTATCAGTGCTTATGTGCAGCAAGCTAAGATGCTATTTGATAAGCTTGTTACTGCCAGCAGACCATTGTCCATGGAAGATTTTAACCTCTATGTGTTCTGTGGATTGAGAGGAGAGTTTCGGGACCTAGTAACCACCCTCTCCACTAGAGCAGAACCTGTTTCGTACACTGATCTACACAGTCTTCTTCTCACACATGAGTTTCTACATAAGGCTTCTCTTCAACTTGTTGTGGCAGCCCCACTACTGCCAACACCATCTCAGCCTCCCTTAGCCTTCTTCTCACAGCGTCAGCCATAGTCTCCAGGTAACCACTATAACCAAGATTCTGGTCGCAGGGGTCGCTTTCGTGGAGGATGGAAGACTCATAATCGTGGCTATCTCAATCATGGTTCTCACGGGTATAACTGATGCAACCATATTATTTGATACTTTCACCCCCATTTAACTAGTATTTTGCCTATGTTTTATATATAAAATGCCTTGATATTCTTTGTTTTATGTTTTGAAGGCACTTTTGGATGAAAGATGCAAAAAGGAGTAAATTGGAAGTAATTGG
>Ga0325410_1001997_pt1 | contig 22791 bp, 13 predicted proteins | sample PopdelMetagenome_16_FD_206182 | JGI IMG/M metagenome (GOLD analysis project Ga0325410, IMG submission 206182) | Populus deltoides microbial communities from Bellville, Georgia, United States - Xylem-PdIQD-R3 | ecosystem: Host-associated > Plants > Phyllosphere > Stem > Wood/Secondary xylem...
AAGTTATTAGATAAATTTCAATAAATAATTCATATAATTTTCTAACATGTTTCCTCGAATGAATATTTGAGTTTGAAATGTACACAGAGCTATAATTACCTTAAGCTTAATTTTATTAATTTATTGTAGTGGACATTTCAGAAAAGTAAAATGTAAAAAGAAATAAGAAGTCACTATCTAATTTTATAGTAACTAGAAACTCTAATTAATATTTAGAGTTCTAGATAAGGGCTGATTATGCTAGAGGAAAGATCATACCTAATGTAAATTGTATTGCTGCTTATTTTTCATGGAAAAAAAATACTTACTATGCTTTTTAAAAAAAATTTAACTAGACTAGTGCTAATTATAAAATAGTGATTTGGGATTTGCTCATAACATTAAAACTCAATCCTCACTTTTATAATATAGTCGTTGAACTCAAAAGGATGGTAATAAACAATTTGATATTTGGTCTGTTCTACTTAATTACATTAAAAATGAGCTCAAATATTCTCACTTACACTCATAAGGCGTTAATGGAGTCATATTGACTTAACCCAAATTCTCTTGTGGGACAATGTCCCAACACATGAAAAATTATAACAAAAATTTATAGACATTGATAAAAATAGATGAGATATTTACAAGCACAAATAAATTTATCATACATACATGTTCATTTCTCCATATTTGCAGTGAGTCTTGTATTTTGATTACAAGGCCCATCACATGAAAAACTTGGCTCACATTAAAATGCATTTCTTAGCAAAGTCAAACATTTCAACATTTTTAATAAAATACTCCTTTTTATAAAGAAAATCATCAAGACTTTATTTTTAGTTCGTTACTCATTTATGGTGTCAAAAGTAAATGAACCATCATAGATCGTTACTCAAAAAAAATCTTATATTCTTCATTTATTCCATGCGAGATTGGTGGTTCTTATTAAAGTAATATGATTAAATATTATTCTAGGCTCAATTATCTATTGTATCAACACTACTTTATTTATTATATTATGGTTTATTTTACGAATCCATTAAGGTTATATATATATATATAATGCATTTAAGCTGAATCTTTAAAGATTACATCTTGTTTTTTGGTTTATGCATCTATAATCATTTCAATGTCATCTTAGCATCACAATAGCATAAGTATTTATTAATATCATCATTCAGTTCAAATAATATAAATGATACCCTTTATTATGCATACATATTAATTTCTCCATGTCTGTGACGAGTCTTGTATTTTGGTTACAAGACTTATCACACGAAAGGTTTGACTCATATTAAAATGCATTACTTAAAAAAGACAAATATTCTAACTTTTTAAACAAATATTTCATTTTAGTATAAAAAATAATCATCAAGACTTCACTTTCTAAATAAAAAAAACATTAGTTCTTAGTCTGTTACTCACCTACGGTGTCAAATATAAATAAATCATCATAAGTTGTTACTTTTGGTATCGATTAAGGGTAGCATATCTATTCTACTTTAGTTTTTAAAATTAAAATTTTCTTTCAAAATACATAAGTGTCTCGATCAAATATTAATCAATGAATCATAATGTGAATAAACATTTATAAGTCATTACTCTTAGGTGTTGATTGAAAGTAACAAGATGGTCAATTTATTTATTTGTAAACCTTCTTTCCTTTCAAGTAATGATTATTAAAAACAAAGATAATAATCATAATATTTGATCTTGAATGATTATCTACTGACAATGTCTATGCATAAATGAGTAATCATAAACTGGTATGCATTAACATTGATCGAGGACAACAATATAAAAAAATATAAAAATAAATATTATTGTTAATATAACAATACATTTTAGGATAAAAAAACCATTATAGATCGTTATCTTGAAACTACATAACTTTTAGTCCAAATAAGGAACATATGTTTTTAGATACCTCTAGATCTTGCCTCTAAAATTCTTTGAAACTCTCAATATCTCTTTTCTCTTTCTTTTCATTGGTTTTCTATCATATTCTATAATGGTAATAGAGCCTAATTTTTAAAATATTTAAACCATTAATCTTTGCATCAAAACAAAACCACTTTGCAATATTAATATTTATTTTACTTTTTTTTTTCTCTTTTTTCTCTCATCTCGCGACTATTATTTTAAGCCTATTGCATAACTGCACACGTGGCTACTTTATACACATGTCTTCCTTATCACAAACCATGGTAAATCTATCCACCCTCTACCAATCCTAATGGCATTGGTCTTATTCGTATCAACCTTCAACATGCTTACCATTATCTATATTTGAAACTTACAAACAACAACTATATCTTAGAAATCTTAAATTTATTCTTTTTTTAATTGTCCATGAATTATTTAAATTCATAAAGGGTAGTCATCTATACCTTGCTGAAAACATCATCTTTTACCAATGTTAAACAATGATCTAAGTAGATATATGTTATGGTTGTTGAAATTTATGCCTTGTCTTTTAAAGACATTTGGCCCCTGATATCATATGATATGACTATGAACATGGTAGGTTGTAGATGGGTGAAGCATTGCACTATTCAGACAGTGATCAATATTGATGTTAGTCAAGGCTAGTTGGCTCATCAAATTGATGTATGTAATGCTTTTCTTAATGGATTTCTTGATATGAATGTGTTTATGGCTCAACCTCGTAGCTTTGTTGATCTTTAATTACCCAAACCATGTTTACAAACTAAAATGTTCTCTTTATGGTCTAAAACAAGCACCCCGATATGGTTTGACTAGCTTGGTTAGTTTTTAGTTTATTTGAATTTCGTAGTTTCAAAATTAATACTTCCTTATTCATTCTTTATTTTATTGGGGCTATAATATTTATGTTAGTTAATGTTAATGACATTTTACCTACTAGTGATAATATTGTCTTTCTTTAGCATCTTATTACTCTTTTTTGTACTAACTTTTCCATTCATGACCTCGGTTCACTTCACTATTTTCTTAGCATTAAGGTTTCTTCTACTATAGTTAGTGGGTGTATTCTAGTATCTCAAATTCACATGACCAAATATATGTTTCGTGGTTAATAAGGTATGTCAATATATGCATTTCCCATCGATATTTATTAGTTGGTAATTAATCATACCTTGCATAATCTATATGATACTTCATCTTTTTGTTTGCACTTGAATTATCAAAGTGATCTCTCTCTCAATGAGTTTAGCAATTTTAAATGGATTAGTAGTGTTGATGATAGAGAGTTTAATAGTGGCTATGTTATTTTTCTTGGCCAAAACTTGATCTTTTATAAATGTGGTAAACAATGTATTATTGCTTGGTTTTTAACAAAGGTGGGTTTTGGCTTTTAGGATACGTCGCCCACGTCACCTGTAGGGTGTGGGTGCCTCACTTTGTTTTTTTATATTTAGTCAAAGATGGAATTGCCCCTTAGCTGACTTAATAATAGTGAAAAAACCATTGTGAAAATATAAAAAAAAACCCTTGAGGCTAATTTTAATTTCTTTAATTCTAAGGACATTATGATCGTTTTACTATGTGTTTTATTTTATTTTCTATATTTAGTCAAATACTAAATTCCCTCTTAACTTACCTTATAATTACAAGAAAATCATTGTGAAAAAGACTAAAAAGCCTATTGAGGGTTTTTTTTTTTTTGCTTCCGCTAATATTTTGCCGTTTTACTTTGCTTAAAAAATAAATAAATAAAGATATATATATATTTCCGGTCAATCATTTAATGACCAATGGGTCTCTGAAAATACTTAAATGCCCTTAATATCACCTCAATATCAAGGCATTTGATATTTTTTGGGGAAAGACAGACTTCATTGCACTGTTTTCAGTAAACAATACATACGAGTACGTGTCTGCAATGTTTTTTTCATGGACAATTAGCTTTTGTTAATATAAGAAAATTGCTCACGCATGTATAAATATATATATAAAATGAAAACTAGCAAAGCAAGTAGTTAGTCATAACTTTGTCAAAGATACATGAACCATGATCGATCCGAGCCCTCCCTCCTAATACAGTGAATGTTAATTGCATTTCAAAGCTACAATCAACCTCAATTCACATAATTACTTAAAGTTGTTGAACTGATGGTAAGACGAGCACATAAGTCAACAAAGAAGGGCATAGCAAAGGAAGTGATTGGCATGCCAATGCAAGGCAGATCCTCGCCATTGGGGACCAGTTGCTCCTCCTCCCTCGCCTTGTCATGAAAAATATGCCCACCATAAACACGTCAACGAAAATAACAAGAAGCTACGAGGTATTGTCTTGGCTTGACGTGCAGCCAATACCCTGTATATTCCTACACACCAAAGAGAGGCCCACATACTCCTCTTGACGGGTCCATGCTTTTCACGTGGTTGCCTTTTGTTCTCTTTATCTTTTCATGCATAAAATCCACAAATGGGACGATGTGGTGGCTATTAACACCAGGCCCAGATAAATTAAGAGATTTTTCAGTCAGGTATTTCTTCTTTTTTTAAAAAAAATGGAACCTTCTTTTCTTCTTTTTGTCAGAACGTCCAAAATTCTTTCAAACGATCAGTCATGGCTACTAGATGCCTTAGTTATTACTACATCCTCATGATCAAATCATTTTATTTCAAACGTACATCTATCTATTGATATGAAAGTTGACCGACCATCTCAATTTGGATGAATTTCAGTTTGCTAGCTTTTAAAAAGGAAAAAAAATGCAAATGCTTTTATTTCTCTACCGCTGGTAGACAGAGAACAAAGTTCAACAACCAAGTAAAATACAACAGAGGAACCTTTCTGGCTAGTCAAAACTCTCGTGGACACTGTATACAGCGGCAAGGTTAAAAACAGTCCCTGCCTCTCTCACCCCTTCTAACCCTGAAATCCTCTTCAGAACAAAACCAAGCCATCAAGAGGTATGAATTGAGCACACAATATGAGACTGCCCAACATGAAGCCTGAAACACATGCTGTCATACAATCTTCAGGATCCTGTGACCACCTTGTGATGAGTCCTTGTGCACCAAACAAGGTGCAAAAAGTGCAATCAGCAAAGGATTCCGTCTTAGACAAGAAATAAAACTATCCTTGCTAACAATCCCATCACCATCGGTATCAAATACATTGAAGAGCTCATGGATCTGCGAGTAAACAGGGAATACACGTTTTGTTATGAAAATCTATTCTTCTTTTTTGTTAGAGAACAAATAAAGACAAATTGGATGGAAGATATTATGCAAATCAAATTTTACAAGTCTTTTCGCAAAAATTTGGATGCAGGTACCATAATAATCCGATTAATAATCCCACAAAAAGGAATTCATTTACAACAAATTAGACAGATCAGCCAACTGTTTACCTCATCCTCATCCAAGTTTGAGATTGCTAGTCTTATCGTATCTCCCAACTGATCAAAACACAACAGAAACCAAGAATGTGAGTAACGATTCTCCCGAATGAAAGATAAGTAAATTGACAAGTAAAGGAAAGGATTATTATACTTCTTGCTCTGAAATTAGACCATGTCCTCCGGTGTCACATTCAGTAAAAGCTAGTTCACAGGCTTGCCGGAATAGTGGTTGCTTCATGACATGTGCTGATCCATACAAAAACTGCAAGGAACAAATTATATGATCTTGTAATGCCAGCCGCATATCATGAGACTATCAAAACATAGTTTCACACAATCCCTTCAGCCAAAAATTGTTAGTGGACAGTTACCATAATATCAATGATTGCAGTCATTCCTGGCAATGGAAATCCTTGTAGAAGTCTAAAAAAAGTGTTCCTTTTCCATTTGAGTAGCACATATATGTTGTAGGCCCATACCACAAGCATTTTCTTATTCATTTAAGCGCAGTGTGTTATCTGCTAAATATCCATTAAGTTTGCTCTTGCATCAAATGGAGCTCCAATTAGTACAGAAATAATTCAAAAAAACTAAAATAAAAAAGTAGTGGATCAATACATTTGAAAATTTGAACCACTTTTAAATTGACTTTGCTCTTGCAGAGTATTCGGAAATCCAATAAATATAATAAATTCTGGAAAAGAAGGATAAAGAAAGGAGCAGATAATTCTGGAAAAGAAGGATTAAACAGCAGCCAAAAGCTGTCAGTTTGGACCATTTTTACATTGAGTTCACAGCGGCCAAAATACAAGCTACATTGTTTTGCATCTTTTTTAAAAAAACCCAAAATTTTGCACCACCAAAATGGAGTAAAACTCCAGTGAGTCTAGTGGATGAAGTTAAGAGTATTCAAGGATCCATCAGAAGCTAGTGATTGAGCACTTTAATCTTGGTCTTACGATCATGGATTGCCAAATATCTGTAAATAAAACTCCATAGATCTCTAAGTTCAGTGAGAGATAAGAAGCTTGGGTTTCCATTTGCCTACCAATGTGCCATAGATTCTGTTGTGCCAGAAAAGTTAGCAAGCAGTCACTGATATGGGCACACAACTGGTAGCTGCTCAGGTCTCTATGATCTCAAATTGATTACAGTACTCATTCTAATGATAATTGAACTTATTAACTCAAGCAGGTGAACTGCATTCATGGCAAAGATGAAACAAATAAGGGCAAATTTACCTGCTTGAATGTAATTGATCCTTTCTTCTCTACGTCAAGGAACCCAAATAACTGCAATCCAACAAAACTCACTTATTACTCAAGAAAGTGCATAATCATGTGCGTGAGAATAGTTTAAAAATCATGATCTGCAGCCTGTTCAATTATAAATTACATACATCAAACTTCATATATTAAGAGTTCAAAAAATTTTCATATGGCACAAGTGATTATCCTTGTTTCTTGTCAATGATTAAATGATATAACCTTGCTGCTTTGGTCATTTTCCATTCCACAGCACAATAATAATCTTCAATTTGTGTACCCTTAACACAACCCAGTCAAGAGAGATAAACTAGAAAGCCATGAGCAAGAACATTAATTCAAATATTGTTAGATCACAATTTTTTTATTTGAGTGCCCTACACAAAAATCTACTTTTCAGGATAACTAACCTCTTCTGAAAGTGTACAAGTCTTCACTCTCAAAGCCCTCAAAAAGTCATGGAATTTAACACGACCACTGTAGAAAGAAAGAGTCATAGCATAAGCATTTGCTATCACAGTAAGAAAAAACAAAAGGACTTCAATGATCATAGTCACGAATGAGAGTTTCAGTGTTTTCAATTAAAACTTTAGATGCATCGTCAAACCATTACAATGTTAAGCATAGCAGTCAGCAACAAAGAAGAAGAATAAACCATATTTTATGGACAACATAAAAGAATAAACCCAAAGTTATGGACAGCATAACATGGAAGCATGTTCCCGCATTAATTTGCAGACTTGTAGAACAACTAGAATTGAGAGACAGATGAGAAGAGAAGCCTACTTACAATGCCTGGAAGGAGGGCAGGCAGTCATACATAATCAAATAAACATGATATTCATCCTAATAAAGAAAAATGAAAATAGCAATCACCACAAGATTACTTAACAGCTCAGAGAGCTAGTATGGCAAATCAAACACAGGAAAGTGGGAGGCCACAATTCAAACACTGCATCAAATTATCTAACAATACAGTCAAGGGAACTTTACAGTCTTCAGTTTTGCCACTGCATTCAAGAGGTGCAAGAATTCCACCCAGGGGTGCTTGCCAGGGAATTGAGTAGTCTGAGTAGTTGAATGCTAAAGGGTGGATCTGTCATCAAATTCTTCATCCCATGATCCCACTTTAGTGGTCCATAACTAGACAGTAGCCTCTAAATTCAAGTATCCTTCAATCAAAAGCTAAATCATGCAATAAATTCCTCAGTTCAGAAAACTTCAATACCTGGCATCTGGATTCATAGACAGAAACTTGTCCAGAAAGTCCACAGCTTCCAAACTGCTTACATGAAACAACTGAAAAAACAAAATAACCACATCAGTAAAAATATGGTAAGATAAGCTGTGAATAGGAAATAAGAATGATGCAAAGCCTTTTTTTTCAACAAACTACAGGACTTAGTTTTTTACTTGAGCATTGCAGAAACCACATGCTCTGGCAACTCAGTGGGTTTAAGAAAATGATAAATTAGAATGAAGCAAAGATGTGCGAATGCTATGTAGTTCAAATTGCAGAAACTCATGTTACCAAAAACATGGCCAAGCACAATTTATCTGAATAATTCGTGAGCTACTTTCAGAGTAAAGAGCAGCAACCAATTCATCTTGATCTCTCAAACTCACACACACAATCACCCAAAAAACACAAGTTAGCTTTTATACTACAATCCCAACCATGAAATATGAGGATCGATTTTCTTTCTTCTTTCTTTTTCCCCAGCAATCTTCAGGAAAATCCGTACTGCATTGTCAATTACTTCAAAACTACAGGTAAGAGCAATATCTGAAAATGATTTTGCTGCTGTGTTATTTCTATGAAAGCACTCATCCTCACTGGAAACCCCAAATAGAGGTGAGAAAGGGTCTTTAGTATCGAAACCACATGTGACTTTACCAGCTTATCAGACAAGCACCCACAGGTGTCTTGCTACAGTTACAAGGAAGAAAATTCAAAATCAGAACACGAGCATTTTAGCATAACCAAAGACAAAAGGCAAAAACACCCAGAGAAAATAATTCATTCCTTTATCTAGATCAGATATATAATTCTGGTTCAATTTTCTTAATTAACAAGAAACTCAAATTAAAAGCATTTGAATCAAAATACTTACTGATTCCACCTCAGCCATTTCAACCATATAACTTGAGGGCTTCTCCTGTAAAACAATGTCACGAGAAAAATGAAATATCAGCATGAATTCCACTACCTTTTAGTTCCTCTGACAACAATGTCAACTTCTTATTGTATTAAACAAATTAATCAGACTAATACACATTGATATGTAAAGCTCCATCATGCAATAACTATGCTAGCAAGATGCGGCAAACACATTATATACACACGAGAAACATAGAGCCAGTTTGATGTAAATACTTGTTTTTACACCAAACAGAAAAGACATGGTTGCCAATAAATGAGGAAAATGTCCAGTTCAGCTCAAGAGTAGCAAAGGATTTGAGATGTCCAGTCCCTCAGTGTCAGGAACTCGAGATAAGGCCGCACTGGATCAACACCAATATTTCTTTCTAATTTTTTTCATGTCTAATCATCACATAAAGAAGTTATGACTTATTAGGTGTAAGCTTAGAACTCCAGACTTAAAAGCAGTGTGAGTTGTTAAGTCCTGGAAACACAAAGCAAACCAGGTATTCTTAAGTCAACCTTGTATCATTACTCTTTCATGCTCATTCCCTAAACACGCCAATCAAATACTTCACATTGTGGTGCAAACCCATAAGCAAGATAAATTCGAGAGGCAGATGCTGACAAAGAGATGTTATACCTGCTTCGACTCGGATGCTTTCATGAGAAGCATCACGTCACCGTAAGAGTGATACGTTTGAACAACATTAAGAGCAGATGCAATAGCATGGCTAGTCTGCATAGATTAATATTCATCAATGTATCAGTATTAGCAAACATCAAAGGAATACAGATGCGTACAGAAAAATAAAAAACAATACAGGTCCATAACGAGCAGCAGTATACTAAGCATTTGCACGTCAAGAACAAGAAAAGGAAATTAAAAAAAGTCCAATCAATCAAAAAAATGAAAGCAAATGAATTAAATCAATTCTTACCCTCTTGGCAAAATGAGCAGGATTTTCTTTGCAATTGTCAAGGGGTGAAACAACTGGTAGATATTCTACCTGTTCAATTTAAAATGAATCATTACAAGTATTTGAATGTATAAGAGCTTAAGGTCACTGTATTACATGGTAACCCAGGATCATATTTAACAGGTAACAAGAAAGCATACCTCCATAAAATTGTGAAACTGTGTAAACATTTTAAACATGAGCATTCCCAAAGAAATATTGCCCCTGACAAAAACAGAAAACATGGTAAGGTTGACCAAACACCATTAGAGACAGGCTATACAGTCAATAAGGAATTTCCATGTATGAAGAAAGTCATACCAAGATTGATCAAAGTGAACATGGGGATAGCGGACAATTATGGGTTGAATTGCATAACCAGGGATGAACGCTCCAAGTTGGAATGAAATAAGAACCTTTCCGTTAGTAGTCGTTCCCTCAGGAAACAAAAGCACTCGAGGAAATTTATCACATGAAGCTTTTCTCTGTATTCAGATCTTGAAAGCACATTTCTGTATCAAATAGCTTATAAATTGATAAAATTATTTAGATTTATTTTGCAAACTAAGCATAATATGCCTGCTGGATTTCCCAATTTTATAGACTTGTTAGGTTTTCAAGATCTACTGGGACTACTACTGAAACAACACAGTGACAAGTTTAAGACATCCAGACAGAAAAGAGCATTCACAAATTAGGTGCATTTTCATGAATCTGAGCATTAGATAATTAATGTCATTCACTAACCACTAATATTATTAAATAAATGAAGCATAAACTAGCAAACATTATAGAAACTTTCTACCTTTACTTCATTAACAGCATGCTTCCTTGATGATGGCAAAAACCTATTTACATATATCACCTGTGAACACAGCAAAACAAGAAAAGTGCCAATTAAAAACAATTATTTATTTATTTACTCTTTTTTTTTTTTTGGGGGGGGGGGAGGGGGCGTAAAAAACCCAGTCAATTGCACCTAATGTGATGGTTTGCAATAAGATTACCTGCATTGCTCTAATAATAGTTCCAACAAAGGGCATAGAATCGTGTGACTCAGCCGCAACAATTGTAGGGAAGAATTCAAAAAAATAAAAAATTGGATCAATATATGATACATGATTAGACACAACGATTGGTGCAATTTCTCTTGGAGCAAGCTTTCCTTTTCTTTTAATCCAATGATAACTGCAACACCAACCAAACCACAAAACAAATCACATCAATTACCTTCAATCGAGTATCGTATAAAAGTCAATTCTTTAAGAATATAAAATCCCCATTGTTTCCTACAAGTAATGCCCACAATATTAATAATCAAAACCCCATCAAGCACATAAAAAAATCAATTCTTTTTTCCAACAACTAAGCAGACCAGAATGTTTCAAACTTCTACAAAAAACAGGTCATTAATTAAATTAATTCAACATAACCCTCCAAAAAAAAAAACCTCAATCCCCATCAACTAAATAACCAAAACTGAAAACAACTAACCCTAATAAATCGCGCGCGCACAAAAAAAATCCTTTAAGCAATCAAACAGACCCTAAAAAGAGAAATTTAGCATACCCAAAAGAGAACAAAATACAGCGAGCACAACCCCTAGTGACCCACATTAACCTAGACCTCCATTTGGGCATAGGATTATGCATGTCCTTCCATCCTTCCAATGCAATTTTTGTTGCAACATATCCTATAGCCAAACAAACCCCAAAAAGCACCAATCTTGCAATTGCAATTGGCAAACAAATCACAATCTTAATCAATTCATATAATCCCTCAATATAAGGCGTATCATTTTTAAACGGATCCAGGGTCGATGGTGCGGGTACTGATAATCCATCTGAGCCGAGGAATTCAAAAGGGTTGCGAGAAGAAGTATTGGGGTTAGGGCTAGGGTTGTGGCTGTGGTGGTTGTTATTAGATTGTTTAATGGAGAAGTCAGAGTCAGGAACGGAGAGGATTAGATGTGGAGAATCAGAAAGTTGTGAGTGGAGGAGAGGGGATTCAAGATCATGGGTTGCCATTGTTGATGGTTAGTGAGGTGAGGTGAGGTGAGGTGAGGTGAGGGGTTTGAAGGGGAGGAATTTTTTGGTTTTTTATATTTATTTTTGCTAATTGGAGGTAGAAGGAGTGACGGAGAGTAGGATGGATTGTTTAATTTTATTTGTTTGGTTTCTTAGAAAGTGAACGAGTGAATGGGTTTTTTTTGGTTTTTTTAATGTTATCTCCCGCGATGTCCTCATGTGGCTTTTTTTTTTTTTTTTCTCTCGCAAAACCGAAATCAATTTAGACTTTAGAGTTAGTTTAATAATATAGTTGTTATTTTTTAAAATAATTTTTATTTAAAAATATATTAAAATAATTTTTATTTATTTTTTAAATTTTATTTTTAATAAAATCAATAGTATATATGGTAAATATTCGGTGAATAAAATTTAGGTGATGGAACTACAATTTTAAAAACTAATAATTATTATATGAAATCTTTGGAAAAAAAATAAAAAGACAAGAGGTTGTGATGATAATGAGAAAACTAAAATGAATCTCGCAAGTATTCTTAAAAGTCCATGAAAAATGTTGATATGCTTAAAAGATTATATAAGAATTTTGAGAGATATAACTTAATTAGTTAAGTTTTAAATTTGTTTTTTTAAAAATTATTAATTCAAATCTCATAAATTTTATGGTTATTAGAGACTTATATATTTGTTAACTTTAGAATCTGTGAAATTAATCAAACTATAAGCAAATTAGCTAAATAACCATGTTAATAAATAATAAAAAAAACAGCATGAGTCTTCAAATGAGAACTAAACTCAGCTAACTTTTTCCAGATTCAAAGGTGGCGAGCAGTATTTTGCACATGAAAAAACTAATCATTAGCCATCATGTGGAAGACATATCTCAGTTATTCAAAGTATACCTTCATTTACGGATCTAGATTTACAAGATTCCTCGTTACTGGTCCTGCATGCATACCACTTGCATATTCTGCTCCAAAACTCTGAAAGGTATAATATTAGATAAATGGCCTGAGATTCTATAATGACGGTGATATCTGTATCATAAACAGCCTGCCAAATCCATCTGATTCGCAGCAGAGAAAGCGTAATCTTATTTTTCCCAATTCCTCTGGAGGTTTTGACATCAAGGGAAGAGAGTGGTCACAATAATTTAGATCTCAGTACATCATTGCCGCTGCTCATTTCTGTCAAAAAACAAAGAGGCAGAAGATCAATTTTCAACAAAAACAAAAAAAAAATTAAAAAAAAGATGAAATTCAACCTGTGTTACCATGTTCATGAGAACACAATGTTCACGAGGCAGAGATTGATTACATAGAAGACAATAAAAAAAACCCAACGAAGTGCACTTCTCAATAAAAAAAATGTCCACAACCAACGCACAAACTACAGTCCATGTCCGGTCCAATCGACCCTGCCCCAAAGGTGAGTACTTGGGATCTCTAAGCCCGATGGGCCTCATATTTGGATTACTCTGTGTGTGACTGAAACGGAAATCAAATGCCAAGTCAGAGAGTGGGGGTTTCTTGTGGGTTTGATCAAGAAAAGAGAAGAAGTTTTGCCTCTTTTTATTGTTGTTGGGGCTTGGGGGTTTTCAGGGGAGAGGGAAGGTGGAGGTGGTCCATATTGTTAAAATAATGAATTGACTTGTAAAATTGTAGTTAATATATATATATATATATATATATATATATATGTGTGGGTGTAAAATCGAGTTAAAAATTTAAAATTGATCAAACTCGGTTAAAATTAGTCAAACTTGATAAAATCGAACTGATTTTATGAGTTTGACAAAAGTTAAAAAATTTACTGTTTTTCTTTCTAAGTTTCCCAACACTCAACTCCATAATTTGTAATTGAAAATTTAATTTTACATTTTATTATATGATAACTTGAAAGTTTAATTTAGAATTGAATTTAACCATATAAAATATTAACACAATAAAATCAGGCTGATTCAATCAGGGTTTTAGTAGTTTATTTAACTCCACTCAACTTGATTCAATCAGGAATTTAACTATATACATGTATGTTTTTTTTTTTTGTATTTTATCCAACTTTATACACTATACATCCTTGTTAATGCATATATTGATACTTGAACAAATTGTTTGTTTTAGATTTGTTAATTTTTAGTTAATGAAATTTTATTGACATAATTGTATTATATTGTATTTTTAAATTATGTAAACCATGTATGAATTTTTATTTGAATTATATATTTTAAGATATTTGGATATTTGTATTGTTTATTTTATTTTTATTTTAATTATGTTATATTATTATTTATTAAATTATCAAATTAGTTAAAATTTTTTTATATAATTTCATGATTCAAGTTTATATCTAATATTTCAGTTAAAAATATATATATTTTTGACAATTAATGATGGTGGCCTGAAGCAGTAGATGTCGTGGAGTTTTGAAGAGGCTGTGGAGGACAAGATGTGGCGCGCGAGGAGAAAGGTTTTTGGCGGCAGAGATGTGTGAGGAGGAACATGGAGAGGAGGGTTTCCTGGTTTGTTTATCAGTAGGGTTTAGGCTACTTTAAAAAAAATTAATTAAAATAATAGATTTTTAATTTTTTAAATATAATTATATAAAAATTATTAAAAATATATAAAAATATCAATTTAATATTTTTTAAATAAAAAATAGTTTTAAAAAAAAAAACATATTGAACCATGTTATCAAACATAATTTCTATAATTAGAATTGTGATGGGTTTTGTAAAGTACGATGGTCTAGTTGTTATTTAAACTCTCTAACCAGTTTTTTTTTCAACACTAAATATTTTTCCTTGAATAAAATTTTTCTCTTTTTTTTTCATGCAATGATAAATTATTATTATTATTATTATTATATTCAATGCCAGGTATATATAATGAATTTTGAATTAGAAAGATAGATAGTATTCAATAGAAAGTACACACATTCCTTATTTATAGCTATTTTTATTTTTAAATTTCATCATATTTTTTTCAAATATATCTTTTACATCGGTTTGATACATATTGAATATCAAACTTTTTTAATCATCATACTTTAAAGTTATTAAAAAAAAAACCCATAAACAAAAATATTCAAAAACACCATTCCTATACAAGTGTGTGATTAAAATCATAATTACAAATAAGGATGGTCAACTCAATTTTTTTAAAAAATTAAAATAACATTATTTTAATTTGTTTTTTCAAAAATAATCAATTAAACTAAATTAAATCAACTCGGGTTTTTAACAGGTTAGATTAAATCAATCCTTTATTTATTTATTTTTTCAACTTGAACTAGTCTAAATCGTGGATAGCTAGGTCTTAAATCAATCAAGAAAGCCAATTCAAATTTATAACTAAGATTGAAAATACATTGATATATATGGCTTACTCTTGATAAGTTGGTGCAACACCTACTATATAAAAGTATTTTTTTGCCGACTTATACCAAACGTCATTGCTTTATGTATTACTTTATATTTAAGCATATTTTATATTTATTGAGGAATTATATATATTTTTCCGATTACAAAAATGACCAGCATGGAAAGAAAAAAAGATTTTAATTATAAAATTACAAATGTTAGTCTTGATATGGGATTAGGAATTCATTTTAGTTTTTTCAATCAAGGTTAAACCTTTCAATTCCAAATCCCTTTTCTTTGCTTAGTTTGACCTACTCCCGAGACCAACACTTGGTTAAGCTTTTCATGTAAATCAAGTTTATTCTTTATATAATTTTATTCTCTTTAAGGTTATTTCGAGTACTTTTTTTTTTCTCTTTAAGTTCAAGTTTGTATCTGTTTAAATCAAAGACCAAATCTTGGTTATGAATCTAAGCATCAACTTCATTCGGTCCTGGGCCTAGCCTGATGGGGATGTCTTCTAAAGATAAACTAAAGCCACTTGCATTGCTGTAAGAAAAAAAAAAAAAAAACTAAGGGCCATTGCAGTTAATCTGTCTCTTAAGGAAACTTTAAGCCAATATCCTAAATTCTATTCTCATATGTTGAAAGAGTTGAATTGCTTGAATTGGACTTCAAGGAGGGTCTTGATGTTATTGGCACTTTGTTTTCAAGCAACTTCTCCTAATTTGACAATGATCTTTTAAGGTTATATATCAATAGTTATGTCCGAAGATTTCTAGTTTTAAACTTTATCTGTCATTTCCACTATGCCGAACAGATGGTGTGGCAGAAGCAGGTTAGCCAAGACACTAGCTTACTGTAGTGTAAGAAAGTTTATGGATAATACCATTCCCTCAGCTGATGTGCGGCCATTCGAGATGTTATTATGCCTCATATCGACTAATCAGGATGGCAATCAATGCTACAATTTGGTTTCTGCCTTAATAATATTTATTGTAATCTGCGTATCTTTATTAATTCCGAAATACAGGCAATTTTAATTTATTTAGGCCAGGAATCTTATTAGGTAACTATATTTTATTTTATTTACTTTCCATGTTTAGTAGTATTAGGGTTTCTTCATTTTCTAATATAGGAGCTCTGTTATGTACGGTTCTGAGGGTTTTGGGGATTGATAGCAAACAAAAAGGAAAAGGAAATGGTGGACAAAGTCCCTCCAAATGAAGCAATCCCAAACTGAGCTATCTATGACATTGATTGACGAGAGAATTAGAGCACCATAATTTTGTTTTCTTTCTTTTAAGGTTTCCCAACCTAGTACCTCGTCAAAAGAACTGAATAAGTACACGTTTCTGGTTCTTATCATCTTTAAAGCTTGTTTGAATTGCTGCTATTGATAAACTAAATTACAAGTCCTGAAGAGAGGTAGTTGAGGATAAGATTTGCACCAAGACCTTAATTAATCCTCCCAGCAACAGCATGTCAAGGAAGAAATTGATTATTCCTTCCATTCTTCTTTCAAATGTTCTAATCTTCATCTTGCTAGGTTTTTCTGCTGCAACTGAAGATGAACAGAAGGTTTAGATTTATCTCCTGCATAATAGCCATCTCTATATATGTTTCCACTTTCTAACGTGTCATTCATCTTCCAGTGCAATAATTCTGAATCTTGTTAAATGAACAGGAATTCTTTATTGTTTATCTTGGAGATCAACCGGTGATCAATAATGTCTCTGCGGTGCAAACACATATTGATGTTCTGTCGTCCATCAAGAGAAGGTAAGTCCACTTTCTAGCTCCCATCAAACTGCTCACTCTTGATTGTGCAGTTAATACATGGCCTTAATTGTCTGATATTCGATTTGAGGGTGGAACAGCCATACCTGCAGATGATTATTCTTTTTATGTGAAACAGTGATCTAGAAGCTAAGGAGTCCATCATATATAGCTACACAAAGATCTTCAATGCATTTGCTGCAAAGCTATCTAAAGCGGAAGCCAGAAAGCTGTCATGTATGTGTAACGCTCCATTCGTGTATGTTTCCTTGGTAATATTACAGATTCCAGTTTTGGATTTTGATCCAGTTTATTCCTGGTGTGAATATTAATGTTCAGTCCTGGACGAAGTTCTTTCCGTGTTTCCAAATCGGTATCACAAACTCCACACAACCAAATCATGGGATTTTATTGGGCTTCCTAGCACTGCAAAAAGAAACCTGAAAATGGAGAGGAACATAGTTGTGGGTCTACTGGATACAGGTTTTTGAATCTTCTTGATGACTGAAGTAACTTCTGTTTTAAGTTTCTTTTCACAACAGCAAAACAGTTATTACTATATAAAAAAAAACTCCGTTTCTTGGTGTGTATACCAGGGATCACTCCGCAGTCTGAGAGCTTCAAGGATGATGGTTTTGGCCCTCCACCTAGAAAATGGAGAGGCACTTGCGGTCACTATGCTAATTTCTCAGGATGCAACAAGTAAATTTCTGTATTGTAAATAAAACAGAATTGTTATTTTCCCCTTCCCACACGGATATAAATTTTTAGAATTCGTTCCGGTACTTCTTTCAATCTTTGATGATCACTAGTTGATAGGAGTTGCATTGGTTTAATCTCTGAGTTCTTTCTTTCTTGTTTTTTCCCCACCTCATCTCGGATCTTAAAGCAAGCTTGTAGGGGCTAGATACTTCAAGCTCGACGGCAATCCGGATCCCAGTGACATCTTATCTCCAGTAGATGTGGATGGCCATGGGACACACACATCATCCACACTAGCAGGAAACCTAGTTCCAGATGCCAGCCTATTTGGGCTAGCAAGAGGGGTTGCTCGTGGTGCAGTGCCAGACGCTAGGGTAGCCATGTATAAAGTGTGTTGGGTCAGCTCTGGTTGCTCAGATATGGACCTACTTGCTGCATTTGAAGCTGCTATACATGATGGTGTTGATGTTCTATCAATATCCATTGGTGGAGTGGGCGCTGATTATGTATCAAATGCAATAGCCATAGGTGCATTCCATGCCATGAAGAACGGAATTATCACAGTGGCCTCAGCTGGAAATGATGGACCATCTGCAAGTTCCGTGGCGAACCATGCGCCATGGCTCTTGACCGTTGCAGCTAGTGGCATTGACAGGGAGTTCAGGAGCAAAGTCGAGTTAGGCAATGGGAAGATTGTCTCGGTAATGTTCAACATCCCAGAATACTAAATTCAGATTGAATATATTTCAGACAACAGATTATAATCATGTTTTTGCATTTAATGTGACGTAGGGTATTGGAGTGAACACATTTGAACCAAAACAAAAATTATATCCAATTGTCAGTGGGGCAGATGCTGGTTACTCTAGAAGCGATGATGGTGCAAGGTACTGTTTGGAAAAAAAAATAAATGCTAACTGTTTAGTTCACGTAGCCACCTTATTCTATATAAATATAACATTGTAAATTAATAGCTAGCAGAATAATAAATTGCATGTGTATGTACATTTCATAGAATAGTATATATTAAATTAAATGAGCACAAAAATTCTTTAATGTATAGATAAAAAATTGTAGAATTAATTATCTTGAGCATAAAATCACCAAACTACGTATATATAATTATATATATGCAACGAAATATATACCAAATGTTTAAATTATATCTACTTGTTGATGAATTTTGGATGAAATAACAAAATTAAAAGCAATATTGTCAAGATTTTAAAAAATATCTTTAAGGCTACAAACAATTTGTATGCATCCAATCTCCTAGAATTCCAACGACATCCTAGAAACTTAAAAAACACACTCAAATTCCAAAGTTCTATAATATAGACAGCATGTAGGAGAGGAAAATTGAAGCAATCAGAAAGCTATAGGTCGCATAATGGTTTTGTTATGATGTTTAGAGTGTGTTTGGGAGTGTGGTTGTGGTTGTTTTTCAAAGTATTTTTCATTCAGAAAAGTATGTCAATAATATTTTTTTATTTTTTAAAAATTATTTTTGAGATCAGCACATCAAAATGATTTAAAAACATCAAAAACATATTAATTTAAAATATTAAAAAAAAATTCAAATTTTTCAGCAGCGCTTTTGAAAAGCACTCCCAAACGCTCTATAACACCTATTTATACAAGACCTTTTTTTTTTTTTGGGGGGGGTGATATATGAATTAATTCTGTTTTTTATAAAAAAATTTTATGATGTATGAATTTAATTCTGTTAAATACAATTTAGTTTCACTATTTTAACTCTTTAAATACTTGCCATAAAATACAAGTAAAACATAACATTTTCCTTTATAAAAAAAGGGGGGGAAGTTTAGGTAGTGGAAATACAAATAAAACCTAACATTTTCCTTTTAAAAAAAATAAAAGTGTATGTATTGGAAGTTAATTTTGATTAGATTAGTTATTTAATGAGCTGATAAAAAATAATTTTTTTGAGTTAAAAAATTATTTTACAGTTAACTTAAATTTAAGCTTGGTGCCCACAAAGCCTAAAGTTGATCTCTAAAAGTTTTGTTGTTTTATAGGCCTAATTTTAACTTCTCAAGCCACCATTATCTAAGTCACATAAATCTTAATTTTTTTTAATATGAGATTGAGGTTTTGGATTTGAAAAAATTTATCAATTAAAAGTTAATTTGAAATTAATTTTTTTATCTACACATAAGTAATTTAAAATATGTGAATATTTTATGTTAAAATATTTATATTAAAGGTTAATTTTCAATAAATACTTCACAAATGTAAATGGATCTCACATTTAGTTTAACCTCAAATAAATATATCTGACCAACCGTGTTTTAAATCAATTTGCTACAATTTCTGCTAGTTCGTTTGTCAAGCAGTATGCAGTGAAAGATTTATTAGGTAATGGTTCTAAACTTCATCACAGGTTCTGTGCCGATGGCTCGTTGGACCCTAAGAAGGTGAAAGGGAAGCTTGTCTTGTGTGAGTTAGAAGTATGGGGTGCTGACTCTGTTGTTACAGGAATTGGAGGAAAAGGCACTATTCTTGAGAGCGAGCAATATCTTGATGCTGCCCAGATTTTTATGGCACCAGCAACCGTAGTCAATGCCACCGCCAGCGACACAGTCAATAATTATATACATTCCACCAAGTAATTCGTCTTCCTATTCTTAGTTCAATTCCCAGTTTCTGTTATATTGTCCTCAGGCTGACTAACTTCGATAAAAACAGATCTCCGTCAGCAGTGATATACAGAACCCAAGAAGTAAAAGTCCCTGCTCCTTTTATCGCTTCCTTTTCGTCTCGGGGTCCAAATCCAGGATCAGAACGCATTCTCAAGGTATATTATTAAGGGAAAAAAAACTCAAACAAGACTGATTTCTATAAATACCTGACGCCTAAGCTTATTGTTTGATTAATTCTGAGTGACACAGCCCGACGTCGCAGCACCAGGAATTGACATTTTGGCATCATACACTCCCTTGAGGTCGCTCACCGGGCTGAAAGGTGATACACAGCACTCAAGATTTTCTCTTATGTCAGGGACTTCAATGGCTTGCCCTCATGTTGCTGGGGTAGCCGCCTATATAAAGTCATTCCATCCAAATTGGACCGCAGCAGCAATCAAATCCGCCATCCTGACAACAGGTAAAAATATATTCCTGCTTCAGTAGTTCCCAATTCAGTTATAATCAACTGTCCTGCTTACACTTCCATCCAATCTTTGTCAAGCAAAACCTATGAGCTCGAGAGTGAACAACGATGCAGAATTTGCCTACGGTGCTGGCCAAGTAAATCCTGATAAAGCTAGAAACCCTGGCTTGGTCTATGACATGGATGAGATGTCTTACATTCAGTTCCTATGTCACGAAGGCTATAACAGATCCTCCTTAGCTGTCTTAGTTGGTTCAAAATCCGTAAATTGCTCCTCATTGCTTCCTGGAATTGGCTATGATGCTCTCAACTATCCGACTATGCAACTTAGTGTAAAAAATAAGCATGAACCGACCGTCGGTGTTTTTATACGGACAGTTACCAATGTAGGTCCTTCTCCTTCCATCTACAATGCAACCATCCAGGCTCCTAAAGGAGTAGATATCGTGGTAAAACCTATGAGCCTCTCCTTCTCTCGTTCCTCGCAGAAGCGAAGTTTTAAGGTTGTGGTCAAGGCAAAACCGATGCCAAGTTCTCAAATGTTGTCAGGTTCACTCGTATGGAAAAGCAATCGGCACATTGTGAAGAGCCCCATCGTTATTTTTAAACCACTGGACTAATACTCAAATACAAATCTGATGATGGGAAAGAAGTACTCTGTATTATATACAACCATACGAGTTTGTGTGTGTGTAGTGTACTTGGTAAATTATGTCATGCTGATATAGTTTGTTGATGATTGCCTTTGTAAATTTTGGTGTACATCTGATTCTAGATGAATTTGCCAATTCTTGGCATGCCAAACAATGATAAGCTGAAAGTGATTAAGAAATTGCATTTACCCAGGAAGGCTGAAATGCTTGCCTTAATTGTATAAAGGGATTAGGAAATGGATCTTGCTTAATTTCAACATTAGTGGAAGGGATTAGATTAAAGCAAGGACTACCCTCATCTTACAGTGCAAAGTTCAATGGAGAAGAAGACAGATTACTTGCTATATGAAAGAACTAAGGTTAACCGTTCCTAAGAAAAACCACAAAATTATTTTATTTGGAAAAATCAACAAGGCTTCATGTTTCGAAGCCTTGAAATAAAGAAATATTTTGGTAAACAAGATAGTTGGCACCATACTCTAAATTAAGAACTCTCTGCACCTCTTGTCACGTTCCAGGCTGGCCCTTCTTAACAAAAGCCATTTTCATTCAACACCAACTTTTTTTTTTTTCCAAATCTCAAGAGATAAAAACTAAGAGCATGATCTTCATAGAGCCTCAACTACGATATTTCGCAGATTTGATTTTTATTTGATATGTTGTCCATTACATGCGGATCACCTCATAGAGAGGAGAAGAGTGTTTTGCAAACGATCATAAAGAATTTAGCCATTAATTGTGGGTTTATAATGGGAGCTCTTTTGATGTTTTTTGGCATCATGGACTTCAAGAAGATCTTGGAACAAGCCAAATCCCCACAGCGACATGCTTCAGCTACGTTCTTTCTGGTAGTTTTCGCCTTTTATTTTGTCATTTTTGTGGTTTTTGCAATCATACAATGTGTAGATTCCATCAGATTTATCTTTACTTCTCACAAGATTGCACCCTTCGAAACTGCGGAACCAGAGGCCGGGGCTCAACCCCAGCCTCGACCATGATTATCATGATCAAATCCTGCTGTCTCTAATCTTGCATGCTACATTGATTTTCTTCTCTTTTTCTTTGTACGAAAAGCAAGCTGCTCGTTTGTTGCTTAATTCTGTAGTTTGCTTATCAAAATAAGCAATGATTTAGGTTTAACTTGCCTGCAATGAGACTCCTCATGGAGAGATTGTCTCTTGCTTGTATTTGCAATTAATCTGAGATGAAAACAAGTTTAAATAATGAAAAACCAAATAATTTTTAAAATTATAATTAATCTAAAAATATCTCCACCCACACCATACCTCAGTACCAGATACATCCGAAGTCACTCTCCATCATCTTAGATAAAGCAAAAGAAGGCTTGAAACACGCAAGGAAGGTCCATGAAAACAAAAGCTCGTGGCAAATAAAAAGCTCTGTTCTAAGTTGGCCAAACCCATCACCAATCGCCCTCCACCAAGCATCATGTCC
>Ga0325410_1001998_pt1 | contig 22789 bp, 11 predicted proteins | sample PopdelMetagenome_16_FD_206182 | JGI IMG/M metagenome (GOLD analysis project Ga0325410, IMG submission 206182) | Populus deltoides microbial communities from Bellville, Georgia, United States - Xylem-PdIQD-R3 | ecosystem: Host-associated > Plants > Phyllosphere > Stem > Wood/Secondary xylem...
AATATAAAGAGAGAGCAAGAGCATGATCTTGATCCGAACACCAAGATGCCTAAATACATGGCAAATGCCTCCTTTTATAGGCCAAAATTAGGAACTATTGATTTGTTGACTAATTGATTAATGGGTGACACATCTTGACTTGGTGACAATTCTTATCTTCTTGTTTGCCAAAAATGTCATTGATAACGTCATAATTTGAACAGACTTCTATCATGAAAGTTCTAGGAAATTGTCTCATCTTTCTAGGGTAAACCTTTGAGATCAATTGGACTTCTAGAACTCGAGATATGGGCTGAACACTGAACAGTGTCTGGGCTGCAAGACAGATTCAGACTTCTTTGTTGTTGCTACAATTTTGACTTGAAAACGGCCTTGTTAAAGCTCCCCATGAAAGTTTTAGGCCTATGTCTTACCTTTCCATCCATATAAAGTAGACCTAAATTCAAGATCTACAGCTCCAGATATGACCCGATTACCGAACAATGTTCCAGTTTAGACTGCACCAACGTCTCTTTTCTAAGTTTGGCCATCTCTTTGTCCTTTCAATTTCAGTACTTCAACTCATCAATCAATTCTTTCATTTATGTGATAGGCCTGCATTTAAGATGAAAACTTACCATAAATTAAAGGTATCTTATATTATTAGATATGTTATTATAAAACATGCTTTAGCTAAGGAGTTATTGATACTTCAAGTGCAAAATGATGATATAAAACCTTGATAAAAATACAATTTTAATTACTAATCAGTAAATATATGTATTAATAAAAAAAATTCAAAAAACAATCTAAAAACTAGGTGGAGTACAAGTTGTGTGAACTCTTCACTCAATGACAAGGAAACAAATTGAATAAAATCAACTTGTTTGTGGCAATCAATTTTACATTATTGTGTATTTGTAGATTTAAAAAATTTAGGTAGTCTCCTGTATAAAGGAGGTGCTACCATTTGTTTTTTTTTTTTATAAAAAATAGGACTAGTATACGGTATCTTAATCCTTTAATTTTTGTAGATTCCTAGGGAAAAGTCAATAGCGTTTTGTATTGACATGATCACTGCTAGTTTTTCTAACAACGCTTTTAACGACTATGAGTCATTAGGTGCCGACCAAGAACAGACACAAGCAACCATGCTCGACATTAGCTCGACTAGTGCGACGCCTTCATGTCGAAGGGGGGTCCCTTGACAACAAGATCCATTTACCCATAAGTACTAGACTTAGTGGAAGAATGATCTTTCAATATTAGTTTGTTTTCCCTTCACAATGACATGTTAATAATTCTTGAAATATTAATTTCAATTAACGAATGCAATTTCAGGTTTACAAACATTGAAGCTGCTAGAACAATAACATTGACGATGAAATCGTCAATGGAGTTGGTTTTCCAAACAACTTGAATGGAAATCTATGAATGATGCATGGTTCAGAAGGTTTAAGGTATTGCAAAGAGGGTTTGGGAAAATCACACTACAACTAGGTAAGATTGGAATCAAGATAAAACTTTTTAATCCTTTGATTCAATTTTATTTTTCATTTACTAATAGATAATTCATTTGTATCATATAGGTTACATGATTTTTGGTATAAGGCGTAAAAGAAAGCCAACAGATATGTGAAAAAAAAGAGAGCTTCCAGGCTGTAAGGAGGTGACGATTTGGAAGGATTTCAGGCCACTATATGTCTCGAAAGCCATGCGAGCGAAATATATCACACTCCGGTGCGGAGAACCGGAACTGGCATGTTAACGATTCCATTACCATGGACACTAGTGGGTCTATTACGTTTGTTTCGTATGCAAAGTGTATGGTAAGATCCTTTTCTAATTACTTCCATTTTTTATTTGTTTTTTATTTATAAATATTTTAACTAACAACAATTTTCTTTTGCAGGCTACGGTTCTGAGACCTAGGTAAGCCCGATGGAGCTTTTTGTGGAAACACATGTGCAGATTGATGACCGCTAAAAAGTGGTGTAGCAGTTCATGGATAGTTAAGCTCAACACTTTGTGGTATGTTGGTTTTCAACCATTTTTTCTTAATTTGTTATTTTTTTTTAATTTGCTGAATTGTTTTTGCAGAATACATATAATACTCGGTTGAAGAAGAGATACAATGATGATCCTTCAACTCATCCGGATCTCGATTTGAATTTGTGGTTAGAGGCAGAATTGTTAGATGGACCTGATAGAAATTAAGTGTACAGTCTCTCTAACACCGTGACCAAGGACTTGCCAAAATGTGTTTTGGTGTGCCTTTTCCGTCGGTAAATCCATTGGTAAAACTATTATCGATGGACTCATCGACATATCACAAATCATCGAAGAGAGTTTTTTTAAAAGATTATTTTCGTCCATGAGCCTGTCGAGAAAAATTCATGTCGACAGAATGTGAATATAAATATCGACAAAAAATTATGTCGGTAAATCTAAAAATTATGGTAGTGAAAATTACCGAGGTAAGTATGATTTAAAATATATAGCAGTACAAATAGAGCTAAATGCTATTATAAATGATGGTCAACCCCACATATTTAAATTTCTGTAATTTTATATTATTTTCCCCCTAGTGGGTTTTATTTATTTATTGCTTTTCTTTATAGTTTTTTCTCTCTTGAAACTCTTAATGTTTTCTTTGCATGATTGTGTTTTTAGAAATGAATACCCTTAATAAGGGTCCAAGGTCTAGAATCCCTATTTTGTTTGATTAGAAATAGTTGTCACATCATTAAAGGTTAATTCCTAAGTATAATTAATTTGTGGCATATGAGGATTTTACAACAAGTATCCTAGATTAATTTGTATTATGTATTCAAGAGACTCCTCCATACTATTTTATGTGTTAGAACTCTAATTGTATTGTCATTTGATTGATATTAACATCATCGTAAATCAATATTTTGAATTATCATCTTTTTTTTATGATCAATCTTAACTATTTTTACTAGTTTGCTTTAAAATATAAAATGAACTATAGTTTTCAATCGAATGATATTTGATTGTTTATTTTTAATATAAACAATATTATGGTATTTGTTACTAGAGCTTATTATTCGGGATGAATTAAATTATAGAAGGTAGATTTTTTTATAATCAGCTAGCTAATTTTTATTAGATTGAAAGTGTTGTTGATTTACAATCATGTAGGTTTTATAACTAGGTTCTCAAGGGCGTAACGTGATGACAAAGGGTTTGAGATTTGCATAGCAGGTCTCGAGTTCGAGTCAGGGTGTGCACCTCTTGTAAGAGCTTGGAACAGCTGAGGGTTTTACTCACTCACCTGGACCCACAAAATGCGCTTTCTGGGAAGGGGTTTCCTCGAATCCAAAAAAAAGTTTTATAACTAGAATCATTATTTTTTATATTTAATTATTTGTTTTATGAATATTAAACTATTTTTGTACTTTTGTTGACCATCCTTGCACAAATTCATCTCATGAATGTCCAAAGGAAAACTGAGCACCCACCATTATGATTATAAAGTTGACTACAGAAAGACTATTCGGGCTATAAACTCAGCACCCACCATTGTGTACGCACTGAAAAATTCATCCAAGCATGGAAGGACTTCAGTATATCTTTAATCATTGGTGAATGTAATTTAGTGGTCTTGTTCAAAGAAATGCAACTTGTGTTAATTAAAAAGAATAAGAAAAGAGCCATAGTGATTATTTGGTTTTAAAAAATGTATATAATATAATAGAATATGGTTCACCATAAAATAGTTAATAATAATTTGTACAAGTTTAATCAACTGTACACATGTAGCTTGCTAATAATAATGCTGGTCTGAATCGTTCACCATAAAAATAAGAAAAAAAAAATGTATCACATAGAGCAGCAGCCTTGACCAAGGACGAGGATGCTTTCTTTTGTGGATATTGACTTGAGGAATGTTCATGTAAAAGTAAATGCAGTCTGTAGGTGGTGGAGACAGGAGGCTTGAATTATTGATCAAGGATGTCAAACGATAGCGTACGCTGTTGGTTACTGGAATTATCAAACTTTCTGTCTTTGAAATCAAACAAAGGAAGAGCTTCTTTCTACTGAGCTTCTTTGAAATATTTTTTTTTTATTTTTAAAATTGATGCATTAAAATATTATAAAAATATAAAAAATTTAATTTAAAACAAATTACTGAGACAACACACCAATCATAATATAAAAAAACATGGTAAATTGTTTTTTTGAAAATGAATTTATACAAGGTTTACTGAAATTTCTATCAAAATTTCAGTAAAGTCTCCCTTATATTGTGAAGTCTTAAGTTATTGTCAAATAATCGGTGCACTTCTATTAATCATTATTTAATCACGATTCAATCGTCTTGGGTCTTAATTTTCATCAATATTCATTGGTATAACCACAATTTTTCAAATATCTATATAATAAGAATGAGTATTAATTAGTACTTAAATAAGAAAAACAAACATATATGCAAATTATGAATACATGATAATATAAATCATGATAACTTGTTATTTCTATGTCAATAATACAAGCTAATGATTTTTAAAAATAGATATTTATATTATCCATGTGTAATAAAAGAAAAAGAATTCAAGATTGAAAAGGAAGTTGTGATTGTGAGATAAGAATAGTTGAAATTTTAGAATATCACTATTTAATAAAAAATAATCAAGCTATTATTTTTTAAAACTCTACTATTATCATCATAACTGCTCCTACTCATATTACTGGTTAAAGCATATATTGCCTTAACTTGGCTAAAATTGCCAAATTTCTCACCAAAACCACCTAGTAAAATCACATTGAAACTTTAATTACCAATAGAAACCATTATAGACTACCCATTAAACACCCCTGATAAAACCTTAAAGATCTTCTAACACCTACAATCATAGTCTTTCTACAAAAACTCCATCATTAAAATCGTTCTTCTAAAAAAAGGCTTAGATAGTTATATTCAAAATGCCTACAATCAAAGAGTTACCAACATGTTTTTTTAAACTTATGCACATACTTGTATCTTCAATCTCACAAGCACATGTCATATCTTCTAATCATCAATACCAACATAATTTAAGTTATATCATCCACATCAACCACTCCTCAAAACCACTAAGCTTTCTCAAAATCAACCATTATATAAATCCTTAAACGTACGATTTCAATCCCATGGTGCCATTAAAATTATCAATCCCATAATGCTTAGAATAAAACCACATCATTTAACCTCTACCACTGCTCCCAAAACTCACACGAATACAATACCATCTTTGCATAAAAGAACAAATTCATTAAAAGAAAACATCAATCCTAACCTTTGAAAAATAAAATACCCATAACTTTGTATTATCTAATGACACTTGAACCAAGCTAAAGCTCCACAATGATGTCATAAGAACCGAAACTAAAAAAACCATCATACTCCACCACTTAAAACTCTCATATACTGCTAGCATTCCAACATGAGTCCTTCAATCATCGACTACTACAAAGGTGATTGATATTACCACTTAAAATCAGCTCTAAAACTTCACCTTTAAAACTAGAGTGATAGACGACTGAGGTATTTAAAACAAAATCTAAAAGAACCAATGGCAAAATGAAAGACGACTAAGAGAGGGAAAAATACACCTGACAAATATAGTCACCAAAAGATATTGAAAAGATAAAGATAAAATAAAACATAAGGGAAAAAAATGGAGAAAAAAAAAGAATGAAATCATATAGAGACAATAGAGTGATCATATCTTACAAAGATTCAGAAAAATAAATTACAAAAATAATGATGAAAAAACATGGGGGAGGAATAAGGATCAAGAGGATATTTTTTATTGGCTAAAAATTAACTCATATCCTTACAAAAAGAAGTGGGGGGAAGGGTTTCTACAAAGAAGATAAAGATATATATGATTATGGTCTAGGCTTCCATATGCTTATTAGAGATGATTATGATCTAGGGTTTCAAAGATTATAATGCCTTAGTATCAAAGTGATAGCTTAATTTGTTAATTCAATTCATAGGTGAAAAAAAATTAATACATTCATTGAATTAAATCTCTAAGTTCTCTAGATGACAAAACATTATTTTATTCAGATTTAGATATTAAAATATATTTTTCTTATTTATATTTCATTGATTAACCCGAGTTCAATCCTAATATTCTCATATCCACCGTAAATTATTTTTATCTTAAAAAATACCTTAATGGTGTGAAGGTTATATCTTAGAACTTTATTTTTTTTAGGTTTCATCTAGCACAGAAAGTCATTATGCATAAAAAGCACTTAATAATCACAATATCATTATCACAATATCATTATGATAATATTGATAACAAAGCCCAAATCATGGTTTGGTAGCACTGTTATTTCTTGTAGGCTTAACTATCCTTTTATAAAATTGGAGTGTCTTTATATTCATTAACTATAAATTGAATTTGAATTTGGCACCTTTCGATTACACTAATTTTCATGAAATTGAATTTGGCACCTTTCAATTACACTAATTTTCATCAAATAGCCTATGTGAATGGTTTGAGATCTTAGATTAATGTTTGGCTTATGTTAAACAATAAGCATTTTTGGGAAGTTTAGGAATTGCTATAAAAGGGTAGAAAGTTGCCAAAAGGCTTTGGATAGACAAAAAAGGAAGTTTAGAAAACAAAATTCTTCTCTTAGCCTTCAAATTCTAAAAAGCTCTTAATTAAGTTAAAGTTCTAGGTAATGACTTTCATTTATAATGGTTCAAAGGACTCAAGACAACAATTACAATGATTTCAAATTTATCTAAAGTGTTTAATTAGGATAGAAAGCAAGAAATATCCCAAAAACAATCTTGGATATAGAGAAAATAAAAACAAAATACAAGTAATTTTGCAACTAACCTTATTGGCTAACATACAAATCAACAACTCTTTGTAAGATAATCTATGAATAAATATTTTATGATTCCATGTCTTTTCCATCAAAGCTAGATCCTTTTGTTACTATTTCTAGTTCTAAGAGCATATCCTTGATTTTATCACCAAGGATGCCACACAAGCCACATAAGGACCTAAATGTCTTAATTTTACCAAACAATACACAAAATACTACCTAAACAATAACTTTGATGTATTTAGATCATTGGAATATTCATTGTTATATATGATTTCTTAAATCAAGGTGATTATACTTTTAAAATTAAAAGTATGGTACCTATAAATGCTCATTATTTACATTTCTTATTGAAGACAAGTGAGGTCAATAATAAGTAGATAAAATTTTTTGTTCATACTCGTGCTTATGTATCTCTTGAAATGAAGCCTCTATATACATCAAATGTATTTTTGATTTCATGAACTTGTTATTGATGTTATAGGATTTCTGATATACTATGGACTTATTGTCATTGCTATAGGCTTTCTCATTAGAATTTGGACCTATAAGCGCAAAGATTATGGAGCTGCATGCTCCAAAATGATAGGCCTGAACACTAAAAGCATAAGATGAACCTAAATATCTAAGGATGGCAGGGGTAAATATCCTATAAAATCAAGAATATATAAAACACAACCTTGGTGTCATAAACCATTTTTGGCCTTGAGACCAAAAAAAGAAATAATAATACTTTCCTAGCAAGAAAAAAAAATATTTTTCTAGCAAAAAGAGATTCCTTCAAAAAAAATTGAGTTATCATGCTAAAATTGAGTTTCCTGTCAAAATTGGCTTGGGTCTTCATTGTTTGGTAAAACATTAGATCCACTAGGCCAAAATTCATCAAAATCAAATTTACCGGGATCAAAATCAGACTTCCCAAAAATTAGCCAAAACCATCATTTTTGGGTCAAAATTAGATTTATCGGGTTAAAATTGTTCAAGATCACTTTACCAAGGTCAAAACCATTAAAATTGGGTTCACCAGGTCAAAATTTGTCAAAAACAATTTTTAGGGGATAAAATCATCATTTTATGGCTTAAGCATTTTTTTTTTGTCAAGGAATTTTTTGGTCAAGTTTGGTTCTTTAGAACTTTATATATATATATATATATATAAACCTTTTTTATTTTCATTCTTTTGTTGCCTTATATTATTATATTACATTATATATAAAAGAAAAAAAATGTGGCAAGATCATGACCATCCGATGAAGAATAGGAGGAGAAGATTGCAATTGTTGGATTTGCCTTCTCAAATCCCAGTTGTTGATCTAAATATTTTAGCGTAAAACCATCTATACCAAAACAAAAACCCAAACAACATCTAATCGTTCAATCAAGTCCAAGTTGACCCTAGTCGACATTCTCATCAGCTTGGCATAGATTCATCCACACCTAAGAAAAACTCTCTTCGATCCATTTGAAATGACCAATAGATCCTATTTATTTATCTTGTATCCCTAAAATAAGCACACCCACAATTAAACCCTAACTCAACCAACCATATCCATTAGATCCAACACCATAAGATCTTAGTTGTCCACCTAAGTGAGCATATTGAACATACCATAGACTCATTCACGCCCAATATATATCATACCTCTGTTTTTCCCCATCGCCAGAGTTACTTTCCATCATCATTTATTAGGTGTCCATTGACATGATCAAAGAGTTGATGTCTTATCCCAAGTGCAGGAGTGTCAAAGTAATAAATAACCCAGCAAGACCGGGGTCGAACCACAAGGAGGTGAATTATATAAATTACAAATAATAAAATGATATTGATGTTGAAGAGAAGTTTGAGATGTAATAATGATGAAAAGATTAAATAAGGATAAAACAGATGTCAAGGTTAGAGGATCCACTAATGGTATTTCAAATAAATATAATATAAACTCTTTTTATTACTCAATTGGAAACCACACACAATGGAGGTTCCAATCGGATGATTTATCGTTAATGGCTCATTATAAAGTATTAACATGATCATATTAATTATCCTATTCAAGTAACACCATACTTATAAATATCATCAGGCATTCATGTTGCTAGCTTATGTTAACAACAAATCAAGTTCCTATCATAATAACGATGTCGGCCGAAAACTATGAAGGATCAAGCATTTGATGTACCAAGTGTTATACAACACAAATCTAGATTAACCATTTAACAAGCAAGGTATTAAGAATTAGTAAGATAAAAAGATAAAACATGTTAATAACAAACTTTCTTGGATATAAACATTAAAATCCATGTTGAGTTTATATTATACCTATTCTAACACCATTAGTAAAACCTTTTCACCTTGACATAATTAACTTAGCTAAACATAATGAAGAAGAAAAACATAAATAAACAACATAAGAACATAAACATAATATAAGTTAACTAAGTATAGGAAAGGAAATGAAAAAGCATAAACAAGAGATTAATATAGCATTAAAGAAAACTTGAACATTACAAAGATATAAAGAGACAAAGCAAGAAGATGATTTTGATCTGAAAAATAATATATGACTAAATACATGGCAAATGCCTCCTTTTATAGGCTAAGATTCAGAACTATTGATTGGTAGGCTACCATTGATTTGGTGGCTGGTTTTAGACATTGTTGGCTGCTGGTTCTTGATATTGTTGGCTACTGGTTCTTGATATTGTTGGCTGAAAAAAACATCATTGCTAACATCAGAATTTGAGCCCTTTCTTCCATGAAAGCTGTGGTCAATTGTCTCAGCTTTCTAACAAAAAAAACCAGAGCTCATTTGGACTTCTAGAACTCAAGATATGAGCTGAAAATCGAACAGTGTTTGAGCTGCAGGATAGGTTTCGACTTTTCCGTTGTTGCTAAGATTTGAACTTGAAAACGACAGAATTGAGTCTTGAACTATTCATGAAAGTTTTAGGTCTATGTCTTATCTTTCCATCCATATAAAGTGTACCTAAATCCGAGTTCTACAACTCCAGTTATGATTAAATAACTGAATGGTATTCCAGTTTGGAATTGAACCAGCATCTCTTCTCTTAGCCTAGTCCTCTTTTTGTCTCTTCACTTTCAATAGTTAATCACATTAATCAATCCTTTGAATTGTGAGATATACCTGCATTCAAAACAAGCATTTACCATAAATTAAAGATATATTATATTATCATACTTGTTATTATAAAACATGCTTTAGTTAGGGAATTTAACGATACTTTAATGCAATACGATGATATAAAGCCTTAATGAGAATGCACTTTTAAGTACTAATCATACCTCCCCAACTAGCTTATTACTAGTCCCTAGTAATCAAATTGTTAAAATATAAAAATAATTAGCAAGTTCCACAAAGCAAGGTATTCATCATTTAACTTCCATTAATCCATCCAAATAAACAAACTCTCATTAAATTTATATATCTGCTTCATACTTCTTAAACAAGATATTAATAAACCTTCTTTTTGTGCTCAATAAATCAAAACATAGCTATGGAGCTTTTCATGGAAGAAAACAAAATTTTGTTCCAATGTTTAAGGTTAACTTCCTTGGGTTAAGATTATTATCTTTTTTTTTTTTAGCATAAACAAGAATTTATAACACAATGTATCTTGAACCCATGTAATGAGCTTTTAGCTAATAACTCCTAGTTCAGTTGGTCCTAGGGCATCAGGTGTTAAGACACCCCTACAAGCTTAGTAACTCGGGTTGTAGATACTGATACGTAGATAGTGCAATGTTTGATTCCCTTAAGCTTTTCTCCTTAACCCATGTAACAAGCACTGGGCCAATAGCTCCCAAGTCAGTTGACTTTAGGGTACTAGGTGTTAAAACACCCCTTCGGGCTTAATTGCTTAAGTCAAGGAGGCTACGAAACCAAACTTATCTACTTTTTTTATTATTTATTCAATTTGTTATTATTATTATTATTTTTGTTTTTTTTTTTTTGCATATTATATAATATCCATTTCCCTTAGTTGTTACCTTTAACAAAAGAACATGAATAATGTAATAATCCAATATGCAACCCACAATCATATGTTAAAGTGTGTGTGTGAAAATGAAGGTTTAGGAATACTTGTTAAATGAGTATATCAGCAGAATCAAGTGATAACAATGTGAGAGTTTGTAAACCTGAATATTTCAAGAAGTATTATGATAGACCTTGTTAAGATTGTTTACTAAAATGCATCTCAAGAGTCACTAAAGTTCTTCCTTTACTCTGCCATCCTAGTAACAACAGGTTTGCAAATGGTTGTAATAATAGAAAACACAATTAGTTAAATTTTTTTTTTAATATCAACTACTACCCTCTCCGCCCAACCAAAACCAGACATTGTCCTCAATGTTCTAAGGCAGAAAGATAAAGTATAGAAGACATCACCTAAAACAGCAACTACTGACAAACCTGAAACACAGTTAAACAAATATAGAAAGAACTAAACACAAATATTATGCGATTAATAAAACCAAAAGACACAAGTTTTCACAAACTAAGGCTCAAATCCAATCTAAGCTTTTTACAACGTTTTATGATTGACCAATTGAGTTGACTCATAGAGGAATCAACTATAGGGATGAAAGATTGAAGTTCATCAATCAATTGTTCAGCAGTAGCAGCAGAGATGTGGATTTGTCGCACTGAAAATGTTAGAAATTGTTGTTTCACAGCATGATCAAGAAAAGACAGTAAAGTATTATAAAAACCATTAATATTTAGCAAACCTATAGGTTTCTGGTGAATGGTCAGTTGAGCCCTTGAGGAAATATGAAATATCTCTTTTAAAGTGCCTAGACCACCTGGTAAAGCAATGAAGGCGTCAGCATGGTTAAACATTACAGATAGGTGCTCAGACATTGTGGAGACATGTAGTTCCTCTACGACTGTTTTTCCAATGATGTCCCCTTCAACTAAAGCTTTGGGGACGACCCCCAAAACTTGACTACCTCCTAAAAATGCAGCAATTGAAACACCCCTCATTAAACCAAGGTTGCCTCTCTCATACACTAAATGAATCTTTCTCTCAGCTAGTACCCGACCAAGATGATTTACGGATTCTAAAAGCTCTTGTTCTTTCTCAGGACTGGATCCACCAAAAACATAAATATCTTTTATTTTAGGAATAGAGGAACCTGCCAGTTCTACACACTTCTATATCTGTTAAATGATGGGTAGAGTAGAAATGATGGGAAGGAAAAGAAGATTTTATAGATGAGAAATTGAAAATGCAATCATACCACCTATATGTAGGCTAGCTGGAGTCTCCCTTTCTCTCTCTTTTTTATTTATTTTTTTTTTTGTAAAACATGTGTATGTACAGGCATTTGTGATTGTGGCTCACATCTTCTCTTGGTTTTACGTCCAAGAACAGCTCAAACACCCTCTATGGGTTTGGGATAGGCTTCCTATCTAGTTTTCTTAAAAACTGACAAACAGGATCTTTTTTAGTCAGATTTCCAAGACTAAGTCGATCATATTCTTTATGAAAATGAGGCCATAAATCATGAATTGCACGATGCACATCTCCACTAGGATGCGTCTCAAGAGTTAATAGAAGATTATCTAAATACTCCTTACTCAGACCATCCTTAATGAATTGTATTTTACCTTCACGGTTTATAGATACCATTCTTAAAGAACGATATTTTGCATTACAAGTCCATCTGGCACATCAGTGACAGACTTTTAGTCATTTTGCACGACGTTTCTTTGCAAAAGTGCTTTTACCTGTTCCAAGCATGTATGAAACAAAAGTATTGGAAGACTCACTTGATAATCAGACCTTTGCTTCAATTAGCCAGCGAATATCTTCAGGAATTCCATGGTTCATTAACAACCTCAATCTTTCACACCTAGCACGGTAAATTTTTGTAATCGCATTCTGAGGCAGAGCGGGAAAATACCTTTTTAATTTTTCAAGAGTGGTGTCCATTTTTCAAAAGAGAAGTGTAGAAGAGATGCAAAGAAAAGAGAAGGAACAAGGAATTAAACAAATATATACACAAATATCAGTTATTATGGGAAGCTGAAAAACCGACTTAAGAGTCACGGAGTACCGTTATCCGCCATTTGACCGGGGTTGGAGAAAGACTAGCAAAAAAGAGTCACACTAAAAAGAAACACAAAAGCAATGTGAGAAAAACAATATAATCAACCTTTATATATAGGATCATTCAAACCAATGGATTCAATTTCACTAGGAAAATTATCAAAGTAAGCTTTCAAATGATGTCCATTTACCTTAAAAACATTGTCATTCTTTGGATTTTCAATATCAAAGGCCCCATAAGGATGCACATGTTTCACAATAAATGGACCGCTCCATCTTGATCTTAGCTTTCCAGGAAATAAATGGAGTCGAGAATTATAAAGCAAAACTTTTTGACCAACATCAAATGTTTTTCTCAAGATTTTCTTATCATGAAACTCTTTGATTCTTGCTTTATGAATTTTTGAATTTTCATATATATCATTTCTTATTTCCTCAAGCTCATTTATTTGCAACTTACGCAGATGGCTAACATCATCCAGGTTTGAATTGAAAGCTTTAATAGCCCAATAAGCTTTGTGTTCAAGTTCCACAGGCAAATGGCAAGGTTTTCCATAAACCAACCTATAAGGTGACATACCTAATGATGTTTTAAAAGCAGTGCGATAAGCCCAAAGTGCATCATTAAGTCTTAAAGACCAGTCCTTTCGAGTAGGGTTCACTGTTTTTTCCAAGATTTGTTTGATCTCCCTATTAGCAAGTTCTACTTTTCCATTTGTCTGAGGGTGATAAGGGGTGGCAACTTTGTGTGTGATTCCATATTTCTTCATTAAAGACTCAAATGGCTTGTTACAGAAATGTGTTCCACCATCACTTATCATGACCCGAGGGATTCCAAATCGACTCAAAATATTTTCTTTTCAAAAACTTGATCATTGTTTTATGATCATTGTTACGACTTGAAATTGCTTTTATCCATTTTGAAACATAGTCTACTGCGACTAATATGTACACAAAACCAAATGATGGAGGAAATGGACCCATAAAATCTATACCCCAACAGTCAAAGATTTCAATGACAAGAATAGTATTTAAAGGCATCATGTGACGTCTTGAAATAGATCCTAGCTTTTGACAATTTTCACAAGTTTTGCAGAATGCATGCGTGTCTTTGAACATGGTGGGCCAATAAAATCCACATTGTAAGATTTTTGCAGTTGTCTTTCTTGATGAGAAATGACCCCCACATGCCTCAGAATGACAAAATTTAATGACACTACTTACCTCATTGTCGGGAATGCATCTTCGAAATATTTGATCAGGACAATATTTGAACAAGTAAGGGTCATCCCAATAAAAGTTCTTCACTTCGTTCAAGAACTTTCTTTTGTCTTGGGTACTCCAATGAGCTGGCAAATGTCCTGAAACAAGAAAATTAACTATATTAGCAAACCAAGGCATCGTAGAGACAGAAAGTAAAGATTCATCAGGAAAGTAGTCATTGATTGGTGTGATGTCAGATCTCGAATCAGTTGTCAATCTTGACAAATGATCCGCGACAACATTTTCGGTGCCTTTCTTATCCTTGATTGTGATATCGAATTCTTGAAGTAACAAAATCCACCGCACCAATCTAGCCTTAGAATCCTTCTTAGAAAGAAGATATTTCAACGCTGCATGATCGCTAAAAACAATAACAGGTGAGCCAACAAGATAAGATCTGAATTTTTCACATGCAAATACTACTGCAAGTAATTCCTTTTCAGTGGTAGTGTAATTCATTTGAGCACTATTTAAAGTTTTACTTGCATAGTAAATCACATAGGGTTTCTTATCTTTTCTTTGTCCTAAAACAGCACCCACGGCATAATCACTAGCATCACACATTATTTCAAAAGGTAATGACCAATCAGGAGGTTGAATGACAGGAGCAGAAGTAAGCAAGTTTTTAAGTTTAACAAAGGCTTCTTCACAATGTTCAGTCCATTCAAAAACATTATCCTTTGTTAGAAGGTTACACAATGGCTTAGATATTACACTAAAATCTTTGATGAACCTTCTATAAAAACCAGCATGTCCTAAGAATGATCTAACGTTTTTAACAGATTTTGGTGTTGGCAAGTTAGCAATTAACTCGATTTTAGATTTGTCAACCTCAATTCCTATTGATGAAACAATGTGACCAAGTACAATGCCGTTTGTTACCATAAAATGACATTTTTCCCAATTTAGCACAAGATTCTTCTCTTCACACCTGTTCAAAACCTTTTCCAAGTTAGTTAAACAATCATCAAATGAATCACCAAAAACAGAAAAATCATCCATAAAAATCTCAAGAAAACGTTCAACCATATCACTGAATATGCTAAGCATGCATCTTTGAAACGTGGCTGGTGCATTACATAATCCAAAAGGCATCCTTCGGTATGCAAACGTACCAAATGGACATGTGAAAGTAGTTTTCTCTTGATCTTCAAATGCAATTTCAATTTGGTTATAACCTGAATAGCCATCTAGAAAACAATAAAATTCATGACCTGCAACTCTTTCTAGAATTTGATCCATGAAAGGTAAAGGAAAATGATCTTTTCTAGTCATTGAATTAAGTTTCCTATAATCAATGCACATGCGCCAACCAGTAATAGTCCTAGTTAGAATTAACTTATTCTTCTCATTTGTTATCACAGTAACTCCAGACTTTTTAGGTACAACTTGGGTAGGACTTACCCATTTGCTGTCAGAAATAGGATAAATGATTCCATTATCTAGAAGCTTAATGATTTCATTCCTCACTACTTCTTTTATATTAGGATTAAATCTTCGTTGCATTTCTCTATAGGGTTTAGCATTTTCCTCCAAATAAAGCTTATGTGTGCAAATCAAAGGACTAATTCCTTTTATGTCAGCTATGGTCCATCCTAATGCATTTTTGTGCATTTTCAGAGTCTGTAATAACTTACCTTCTTGATGAACATTAAGTTTGGAAGAAATTAATACCGGAAAAGTTTCATTTTCTCCCAAAAATGAGTATTTGAGATTCAATGGTAATGGCTTCAAATCGGGTTTTGGTGGTTGAACACTTGAAGGTATGGACTCAATTGATCGTGGTGGAAATTCCTCAATTTTTGGTCTCTAACTATTTGCCTTTGACTCTTCCTGAAAATAAACCATTTGTAAATCTTCAGATTCATTAAACTCAGTTTCACTGGAAGAATTTTCAAATTGATTATAAATTATTTTTTCAATAAAATCTACTTCCTGTAAATCATTATCATCTCCAGGTTGCTTACAAATGTTAAAAACAATCATCTCCAATGTCATGTTTCCAAAAGATAACTTCATCACTCCATTCCTATAATTAATCAATGCATTAGAAGTTGTAAGAAATGGATGTCCTAAAATAACAGGAATTGAATTGCATGCTTCAACAGGTTGTGTATCCAAGACAATAAAATCCACAGGAAAGATGAATTTATCAACTTGTACTAACACATTTTCAACAATTCCTCTAGGCACTTTTACAGATTTATCAGCACGTAAAAGAGTTACAGAAGTAGGTTTTAACTCACCTAGATTAAGACTTTGAAAAACTGAATATGGAAGTAAATTCACACTAGCTCCAAGATTAAGTAAAGCTCTATCAATTTTATGTTCTCCAATAAAGCAAGAAATTGTAGGACAACCAGGGTTTTTATATTTCAAAGTATTATCGTTCTGAAGAATGACACTTACTTGTTCGGCTAAAAGGCTTTCTTTTTCACATTTAGTTTTCTCTTTACAGTGCACAGATCTTTCAAAAATTTAGCATAAGACGGTACCTGTTTAATAGCATTTAACAAAGGTATATTGATCTTTACCTATTTGAAAATTTCAAAGATTTCAGAATTGTGATTGACTTTCCTTTGTTTGGTCATGGCATGAGGAAATAGAAGTGCTGGTGGGGAATCAATCTCCTCCTTGCAATGTTCAGGTTCAACCCTTTCCTTACCCTCAGATACTAACTCATTTTTTTTCTCACAAGGTTCAAGAATGGGTTTTTCAATAACCTTACCACTGCGGAGAGTAGTGACTGATTTGACTTGATCCATATGTTGGCTTCCGGAACTACTTGCACTTGAATTAGATTGCCCTTTGGGATTTTGTTGGGGTTGAGATGGAAACTTACCTTTCTCTTGAAAACTGAGAGCAGATGTGAACTTTGTAAGAGTATCTTTCAAATCAACCATGGTTTGAGCATTTTGAGTGTTGATTGTCTCTTGCTTTTCAATGAATGCATGTAGTGTTTCCTCAAGATTTCTTTTATGAGGGGGAATATAAGGAGGTGCATATCCATGAGAATTTTGAAAATTATGTTGTGCTTGAAATGGTGGCTGTGAAGTTTGTGCATTATTGTTACCATTCTTCCAACTGAAATTTGGGTGATTTCTCTATCCAGGGTTATACATTTACGAGTATGGGTTATGACTTGGCCTTTTGGTAACTATTTAAAGCATTGACTTGTTCATGGAGACATCCCTTAAAAGAAGGCAAAGTTGGACAATCATTGGTTGAGTGTTCATTAGTTTCACAAATTTGACACACAATTTCTTGAACAGATTTTATTTGAACACTCTTTTTTAATTCTAGTGCCTTAACTTTTCTAGCTAAAGATGCAAATTTGGCTTGGAGGTCATGATCTTCCCTAAGGTTGTACATGCCTCCATTAGATGTATGAGGTTGAGTTTTACCTGGTGCCTCACACATACCTGTGGTGTCCCAATTTTGAGCATTTTCAGCTAGCAAGTCTAGTTACTCCATTGCTTCATCAGGGTCTTTATCTTCAAAAGTTTCATTGCACATCAATTCCACCATTTGCATATCTTTAGGTGTTAACCCTTCATAAAATTGTGAAACCAATCTCCATGTTTCAAAATCATGATGAAGATAGGTATTAAGCAAGTCTTTATATCTATCCCAACACTTGTAAAAAAAATTTCCTGGTTTTTGAGTGAAAGTGGTGATTTGTTTTTCAAAAGAATTTTTTCTGCGAGACGAAAAAAACTTCTTTAAAAACTGTTGTTGCATTTCATCTCAAGCACGAATGGATCCTGACCTAATATTTTGTAGCCATGTTTTAGCTTTATCTTTTAATGAAAAAGGAAAAAGCTTTAATCTGATGGTGTTCATGCTACAATTTAAGTCATTATAGGTGTTACAAACTTCTTCAAATTCTCTTAAATGCAAGTATGGATTTTCTAATTCTAAGCCACGAAAAGTGGGTAAAAGTTGAATAATACCTGGCTTAAAATTAAAATGAGAAGCATCAGGAGGAAAAACTATACATGATGGTGCACTTGTTCTTGTTGGATTCATGTGATCTTTAAGTGTTCTCACACGATTATTCTCATTATTCTCATTATGAATTGACTGGTTATCTTCTTCGGCCGTGTTTTCTAAAGAAAATAAGGATTTCCTAGAAAGTTACCACTTAATGTACATGTCCAAACTCTCATGCAAGTGCCAAAAACTTGACACGATCAAAGAGTTGATGTCTTATCCCAAGTGCAGGAGTGTCAAAGTAATAAATAACCCGGCAAGACCGGGGTCGAACCACAGGGAGGTGAATTATATAAATTACAAACAATAAAATGATATTGATGTTGAAGAGAAGTTTGAGATGTAATAATGATGAAAAGATTAAATAAGGATAAAACAGATGTCAAGGTTAGAGGATCCACTAATGGTATTTCAAATAAATATAATATAAACTCTTTTTATTACTCAATTGGAAACCATACACAAAGGAGGTTCCAATCGGATGATTTATCGTTAATGGCTCATTATAAAGTATTAACATGATCATATTCATTATCATATTCAAGTAACACCATACTTATAAATTTCATCAGGCATTTATGTTGCTAGCTTATGTTAACAACAAATCAAGTTCCTATCATAATAACGATGTCGGCCGAAAACTATGAAGGATCAAGCATTTGATGTACCAAGTGTTATATAACACAAATCTAGATTAACCATTTAACAAGCAAGGTATTAAGAATTAGTAAGATAAAAAGATAAAACGTGTTAATAACAAACTTTCTTGGATATAAACATTAAAATCCATGTTGAGTTTATATTATACCTATTCTAAAACCATTAGTAAAACCTTTTCACCTTGACATAATTAACTTAGCTAAACATAATGAAGAAGAAAAACATAAATAAACAATATAAGAACATAAACATGATATAAGTTAACTAAGTATAGGAAAGGAAATGAAAAAGCATAAACAAGAGATTAATATAGCATGAAAGAAAACTTGAACATTACAAAGATATAAAGAGAGAAAGCAAGAAGATGATTTTGATCTGAAAAATAATATATGACTAAATACATGGCAAATGCCTCCTTTTATAGGCTAAGATTCAGAACTATTGATTGGTAGGCTACCATTGATTTGGTGGCTGGTTTTTGATATTGTTGGCTGCTGGTTCTTGATATTGTTGGCTGACCAAAACGTCATTGCTAACATTAGAATTTGAGCCCTTTGTTCCATAAAAGCTATGGGCAATTGTCTCAGCTTTTCAATAAAAAAAAAAAACCAGAGCTCATTTGGACTTCTAGAACTCAAGATATGAGCTGAAAACCGAACAGTGTTTGAGCTGTAGGACAGGTTCCGACTTCTCTATTGTTGCTAAGATTTGAACTTGAAAACGAAAGAATTGAGTCTTGAACTCTTCATGAAAGTTTTAGGTCTATATCTTATCTTTCCATCCATATAACGTGGACCTAAATCTGAGCTCTACAACGCCAGTTATGATCAAATAACCGAATGGTGTTCCAGTTTGGAATTGAACTAGCATCTCTTCTCTTAGCCTAATCCTCTTTTTGTCTCTTCATTTTCAATATTTAATCACATTAATCAATCCTTTGAATTGTGAGATATACCTGCATTCAAAACAAGCATTTACCATAAATTAAAGATATATTATATTATCATACTTGTTATTATAAAACATGCTTTAGTTAGGGAATTTAACGATACTTTAGTGTAATACGATGATATAAAGCCTTAATAAGAATGCACTTTTAAGTACTAATCATCCATCTATAAAAAAATGTGACACCTCACACCTAACAAAACCCAACTAGTCTTTATTGCAAAAAACACTAGTATTAACCATAAAAAGGATGAAAACTAAATGACAAAGTAAAAGTTTTGTCATCACCGATCTTCATTATCATTGATCCCTCTCCCTAATTAGCCATTTTTGTCATGACTGATCTCCATTATCATTGATCCCTCTCCCTAATTAGCCATAAGACACATGGCCACCATTAGGTGAAGGACAAGGTTAAGATCAACCTTGTTGACCACTTGAACCCTCAAGAACTCAATAAAATCGTTGTTGAATCATCGGTAGCGACGACATATGCTACCCATGCATCAACTTAAAATTTCATGGGCATTTTGTGTTTTTCCATTTGACCAAGGGTATTTCAATAGTTTTGCCTAGACCAAAAGGCATTTTGGTAATTTCATGAACCTAAGTTTTATTGTATAGATATTCTATTGATTGAAGTGTTTTCAACGCTCCAAAGCGTGCCAAACCTGAGGGGTCTAAGATCATTGAGTGATTTTGAGGAGAGATAAGGATGCAATCAATGTTACATGATGAAACTGGGAGGATGGGATTGTGTTTTCATTTTTAAGGATTATCCAGAAAGAGTGCCAGCCCCAATGTTTGCCAAGTCAAGGCTTGATGAATGATTGATTGATTATGGAATATGTAATTGATTACATAATTCATTATTGTTATGCATGATTATATGCTGATTGTATTATGATTGTGCACGATGCATCTTCATGAAATGTTTTTTTCAAATAAATTCTTGAATTTTTCATTATGATTTTAATTGAGTGGCTTGATTTGTTTATACAAGAAAACTCAATGAATATCAATCGATGCTAGTTATGCTTGATGGTTTCTAATATGTGATGATTCAATGAATATCGTTTATGTAATTACTTTTGTGTCCTAGCTATCAATATGAAAGAAATCTCGAGAATCATCTAATTGATTTTAAAACTTATGTTTTCTAATTTTTCACCCATGAGCAATTCATTTCAACCAGTAAATTCTCAAACTTGTGTTTTCTGATCGGTTCACCTATTGACAGTTCATTTTGACCGATCATTTTGAAAATATTGTGTTTAACTAGTTCACCCATGAACGATTTATTTTAACTAATTAATTAAAAAAACATATATGTTTTATGATTGGTTCTCCTATTAGGGGTTCATTTTGACTGGTCCTTTTTCAAAATGTTGTGTTTAACTGACTCAGCTAAAAGTGGTTTATTTTTACCAGTTAATTGTAAAACTTTTGTTTTCTAATCAATTCACCATGAGCAGTTCATCTTAGCGATCTTTTATAAAATGTTGTGTTTAATTGGTTTATCTATGAATGGTTTGTTTCGACCTATGAGCAATTTATTTCAACCAATTAATTTCAAAAACTTGTGTTTTCTAATCGATTCACACATGAGCGGTTCGTTTTAATTTATCGTTTTCAAAATGTTATGTTTAACTAGTTCACCCATGAGCTGTTCGTTTTGGCCATTTAATTTTAAATCTTATGTTTTATGATAGGTTCACTTTTAAAAGGTTCATTTCAACCAGTTAATTTTAGAAACTTGTGTTTTTTTTATCGGTTCACCCTTGAGCGAATTGTTTTAAAATGTTGTGTTTAACTGGTTTACCTATGAGCAATTCATTTCAACTAGATAATTTAAAAATTTGTATTTTCTTATTGGTTCACCCATGAGCGGTTCGTCCAAAACTTATGTTTTATAATTGATTCACCTTTAGCAGTTCATTGTTGATCAACCACTTGAAAACATATTTTTCTTATTGTATTTTCATATACATGATTTCTCTTTATGTGATGATGTGTTGCTATAAATATATTCCTGGAGGGATGGTTGGTTGATGATGATGATATATGTGTAGTACATGTTTGATTCTATCAGGTATTACATTTCACCTTGTGTTAAAAGGATGGTAAATTGAGAATTACATCTTTTGCACTTGATAATTAGAATCTTATATGCTTATGTGATTTCTGTGTTTATTTTATTGTGTGCATTATTAAGTCTTGAGGCCACCATCTTTCTAAGGAAGGGATTTCTATATATTTTATATTCTTTTTTTATTATTATGTTTTACCATTTTCCCTTATTAGCATTATAAACACAAACTTTTCTTGTGATCAATGTGTGCACTGCAACTATCCTTAGGCCAGACGTTGAAGTGTATCAATGATTTAACTCATCATCCTTCCACGTAACTAATCCCTTACCTAGACTCTGATAGGTCAATTATTAGGTTACTATGACCATTAACTCCAGGAGGAAACTCTTGTCTTTTGTATGATATGTGATCTTTTTTCTTATTTTATTATCATGCGTGGAGGGACCTTTGTCCATCTTATTACCACCATTCATTGAAAATGTGTGAAAGCGTGCGGGAATTGATCAAATTGCTTGTATCCAATGACACTTGGTATAAGTAACATTTTCTCTTGTGCTTAACAAATAAAAAAAAAAAGGTTCAGTCCAAAGAAGGTTGGAAAAGGAATACGCTCGATTCCTGAGACATGAAAGGGGTCTACGTTCTGGCATGAATGTCAGTTCAGTTCATGTTCATCCGAATCCCTTTTAAGGAAGAAGCCTTCTCAAATGCCTTAAGATGAGGAAGAAGCTACTTTTAGATTGTGTGCTGATTAGTACTTAAAAGTGCATTTTTATCAAGGTTTTATATCATTATTTTGCACTTGAAGTATCAATAACTCCTTAACTAGAGCATGTTTTATAATAACAGATCTGATAATATAAGATAGCTTTAATTTATGGTAAATGTTCATTTTAAATGCAGGTATATCTCACAATTCA
>Ga0325410_1001999_pt1 | contig 22787 bp, 15 predicted proteins | sample PopdelMetagenome_16_FD_206182 | JGI IMG/M metagenome (GOLD analysis project Ga0325410, IMG submission 206182) | Populus deltoides microbial communities from Bellville, Georgia, United States - Xylem-PdIQD-R3 | ecosystem: Host-associated > Plants > Phyllosphere > Stem > Wood/Secondary xylem...
GTGTGATGGTAGACTTAATCATTGCTTGGAGTAATTGGGCTTGACTAATGGTCTAGTAGGTTGAGGAGCTAGGTAACTCTCATGTTCATCTTAAAAAACAAGTCATGTATTGTTATAGAAGATCCTCCGATGCTTAAGTTTGGAAATGCAAAAGGAGAATACTGTATCAAGGCAAATGGTCAAGATGTGAAAGGGGTCAGGGCATTGGAAAGGTGTTACTAGGAGGTGGTGGCAATGATTAGGAGGGTGGTGATTTAAGAGGTGTTAATCATGAAATGGTAGTGATCAGTAGGCGATGGTGACCAGCAGGTGTTGACTTAGGAGGTGGTAATGACTTCGAGCAAGAGTAGTGAAAGTGGCTATATGGACTTGTGTGGTTTGCTTTGCTATTTTGTTTGGTGTTATTTTTCTTGTATCCACCTTAATGTACTTATCTCGTGGAAAGTGGAGAAAGGACATGTACATCATGGCGAGTGGAGAAAAACGAGTTGTTGGTTATTATATTATTGGTGGATAGTTTAGTGCCACCATTGGTTATGATACCACCATATGCTATTAGTGGAGAGATTGGTGATTGGTAAGTGCATATTAATGTAACACCTTGAAATTGACATCGCAAGATACTTTGAGCCTTAAACTCAATGAAAAACAAGATATTTTTTTTACCGTCAACTTCCATTACCAATCCTTTTAACACTACTAATATAATCTTAACTTCATCCTATTATATTTGATACATTCAAATCTTAATAAAATTTTGATAGTCTTATTTGTTTGCCTGCCTTTACAGTTCTTTGTTTTCACCTGAGAACACCTGCATAATCTCTAATCAAATGAATTCCCATTCATTCAAACATCAATGTCTACGCATTAGGGCCTCAGACCTTGCCATCATTAAATGCATTAGTAATACACATGTTATCATCCATAAAACCTAATAGACAATATACATTATAATACTTATTTATGAAGTACATTACACTTACTCAAAAGGGTTTTGAAATTACAATCCCATTACAATCTAGAGTTATTGGAATTAAAATATGAATGAATAATATTAACCCAAACCGAAACAATGATAGCATTATCCTTTACATACAACATCAGCCTAATAGCAGACCCAATCAATCAGTCTAAGTAATGCATCAGAAGTCTTTATGGAAACACAAGATGGATAAATAATTTATTATTTCAAAACTCAATAGAAATTACTATCCAAAGACTTAAAAATGATACCAAATAGTTCAAATTACAACATTTCATATATTTCTCATAGTATCAAACATACATGTCAACCTTAAACTTACATTTCATGCCTTAGCAAAATTCTCCTTTCTTTAAAATCTGATACTACATTGTCACCGTCATCTTGTCATCATAGATGAACCACTCTTGACCTACATATTGTATATTCATCCGAATACAACATTAAAAGTTAACTTCATATCCAAAAACAACGTACTTTACAAGAAGTCACCATGAGGTTTATTCCCTTAAATCATACCCCAAAGGTTTATTTCTTGCATAAACATATCCCATGGTATTGTCCCTATATAAAATGCTAAGTGAAGGATGAATCCTCATTTGGTGACCCTATTATGCACTCTCTAAAAAATCAAGCCTTACACCAGATGCCATCCTTCAATTCCACACAAATATGATAAATATTTTCTCTATTTTGATCCCTACATTAATCCTTTAACATTTTGTTCGACCTAATATGGTCTATGCCAATGCATTTTTAGTCATTCATATTTCAACAATACCTTGTGTATAACTAATTACATATATTTCAATAAACTTACTCATCACTCGGGTTGATAACCATATCACGCATGAAACTACAAACATGAAAGCCCATATTCTTACCTAATGGGGTTACCTTAATAGCTCTTAAATTTCTGATGCATACCGTTCCTGAATCAGTCTACACTCGTACACTTTTACGTTGTCATAACAACCACTATTCATCCATAATTACATTGTCCAAACAACCCTTATTCGCACACAATGCATGTTGTCCAAAACAAACACCCATCATGTAAACCCTGACAAAAAATATGGTTAAATTAATAATCACTAAATAAATTCTAGGAAGGGTGATTCATAAAGAAAGAATTTAATAGGCTTATGGGAGTAAAGTATGGTCCAAAAGAACATGAAAGCAATATACTAGAAACCTAAGAAGAAAAAAAAATTAAAAGTTGTGTGAGTGAAGAGATGCTTTCTTAGAAGATTAAATAAGCCTAATTAGGAAGGTAATTTGATAATGAGATGGATAAATAGACTTCTAAGCATGAAATGTGGCTTAAAAAAGAGGTGAAATGTGGCTTAAAAAAGAGGCAAAGGAGTGATGTGTACATGTGGGAATATGAGAGGGGCAAAGAAAAGGCCATGTAAGATAAATAACTAAGGAACAAATAACAAAAACAACATTTAAAAGATAGCCCATCTTGAGAAGGCCAACATCTTAGAAAGAAGAAAAACCTTTCCTCTGTCATCTTCTCTTTAAATCTTTTTTACTAAAAAATCCTAGCATGCATCCCTATTGAGCTTAGAAAAAGAGAAAGAGAAGTAAATAAGCATCCGAGTTGAGCTTGTGGGTCTAAGTTATAGGAAGAAGACTCCATCATAAAGAGAGAGAGGGAGTAGAGGAACGAAGAAATTAGAGCTGAAAATCAAAGAAAAAAGGGTCATAGACTTACTCAAGTTAATTTGAAGACATTCTTAGTAAGTATTGATGTAAAGCCCCAAATTCTTAACCTAGGGTTCTTGAACAATATTGGGGAAATTGAGGAATTAAAACAAAGAAGTAAAGTATAAATTGAATAACTTAGAAACATGAGAAAATTATGAAGAAATTATGAAAGAAAAGTGGGTGTTTAGGGCCCTGATGTTTTGGCCAAGTGAGGATGTTCTAGGGGAAGGTTTTCTAAATGTGATTTCTATACATACATGTTAAAGATTGAGACTACTAAACATAGCTATGGTGAGTTCTTGATGAAATGGACAAGTAAAAGATATTTTTTATTTGAATTTCTTTAATCATGATGTGCTTTAATACATGACTATTTTTAACATATAATATGTTAGACCATGATATGTGAGCTTGAAGAACATGTTAAGTTAAGAGAGAAATTTAGGAAAAAATATCTGGCAATGGAAGATGATGATTCAGTCAAAATGAAGAAAATTAAGGGGGGAGGACTTCCAAGTGCATAATTTTATATTTTCACAATATATTGACTATCTTTTCTTGAAATATGATGATTAGAATTAGATTTTATACATTTAGAAGTTTTAAATTTAATGGAGTTACTTAGTATTATGCAACATGTGTTGTGAGGATTAATATAAGGAAATTATAGGGTGTTTATGATTGAGTAGCATATTTGACAAATAAAATAATGTGGGAAGGAGAAGAAGACTTGTTGAAAATGGGGGTTTTAGTTTCAGCCATATTGAGAAAAAGTGAGGAAGACACTCTTTAAGAGTAGAACTAGAGTACTTATGTGTAATTTAGGCTATTATTCATAAATATGGTTTTTAATCCTAGAAGTCATCACTTGAGTAGTATAAATTTAATTGTACATAATGAAGTTGAATAATGAATAGAAAAGCTTCAAAATGATTTGACGATGTAAATTTGTGTATACTTGTTTGAAAAATGTTGAAATGAATATTAAGCAAATCCTATAATTCGGCCAACTAATGGAATTGTGGGAAAGAGGGACCTTTCATGATGTATTAAATTTTAAACATGCATGTAGGAAAAATGGATATAATTGGGTGAGTTAAGTTTACCTAGATAATATTGAATATAAAGAGAGTTGAAAACGATACAATAAATGAGGTATTATAGTTGATGTTATACTAACATGAATGCATGAAACATTTTCAAGAAAGTACCTAGATGGAGGGGTATAAGGGTTTCGGCCAAATATAAAATTTTAGAGAGAAAATATTTCAATAAGTACAAATGGGTATGGATGAATGAATTTGAAAATAAAAACATGATACTCCAAATAAAGTAAAGTTAGTGGAGCATTAGTAGCATAAACTTGAGTATACGTAAAAATATCGTTAAATAATGAAAAACAAAGAGTGATGTAAATGTACTATTTGGTAATTACATGAATATGATGTAGAAATGGTCTAAAATGATATGTTGATATAAGATTTTATTGTGAACAAGGAGGAACATTGAGGAACAAATCATTAGTTGGTGGAGGTCATGCCACAAGAAGAGCAAGTATGATAAGGATCAGCCCAACACTAAACGTAATTATGCTAACGACCCATTGGAGGTGCCAATTGGGCCAATTACAAGAGTTAGGGCAAAGAAGCTTAAAGAAGCATAAAATGGGCTTCTTTAGAACATATGGAGCAAAATGGACCTAAAGGGGCTTGGGACATTTAAGAAGAATGAAGGACAACCTATAACTCATCTAATTCAGGTCCAAGAAGAGCCCAATTCATGTGGAATAAGGGGCTGATGAGTCCGACCCCAATCCAACCTTGTTAGGCTTTTTTTTCCTAATGCTACAAGGATAGAAAGTTAGCAATTTATTCTCCTAATTAAGTAAGGAAGTTGGCCAGATCTTATTCCTAAAGAGAGGATGATTATTTAATGTTTTTCCCAACTTAGGAAGGAAAGTAATTAAATCAGCAACAAAGAAGGAAATTTGTTTTCTTATTTATCCAAGTTAAACAAGGAAATCCAAGCTAATCAAGGACATCAAAGGGGGCAACAACATAAATTTTTCAAATCAGATTTCTCCTAGTTTATTTGGGACTTCTTAAGGGTGACAAATTTGATTCTAACATATTTAGGATGATAATTTTTGAATTTTTATTAATTTTATTAATTTTTTTCTTAGTCTTTGAGTTTTATTACTTATTTGGGTCAATTGTAAGTGGGCTTCATATAAGTCCACCTAAGGGGGTCCATTAGGGTTTCTTTAAGTCTAGAATCAGTATAAATAAAAGTACAACCAAACATGTAAGGTTACGCAATTTTCAAATCAATAAACTTCTTTGCTGCACTTATTATATGTTGGTGGGATAATCTCTCTTCCTTGGTTCTCTAAAGAACTGAAAATGACTTATTGAAGAACAACTGGCTTCATGGTGTCATCCTTATTCTCGTTCGCGAATCAATATTCATTGGGTGAGGGTTTTCTGTTTCCAAGTGCTGGTGCCTAGGTAGAAGATATTTTTGTGTCACACTCTTATCAAACCTAATTTACTTGGCTTTTCAGGAATTGGTGTCTTTGCGTGTGGATTGCGTGACCACATGATCACAAGATTTGCATCATTTGGTATCAGAGCTTGGCTCCATTAATCAGGTTATATCCTTCTGAAATTTTCATTTCTTGTTGATTCCGCAAAAATTCCTTAGTATCCAATTTCTTCTTCTCCTTTAATTTGTGGCATATAATTTTTTTTTGTTATTTCATTCTGTTACTGTTTAAAATATATTAGGAGCATCAAAAACAAAAAAAAAGGAGAAGAAAAAAAAATCATTCAAAAAGACGTTTATTGGTTTCTGCCGCAAAAACTAAACAAGGGAAAATTGGATCAAATTAACTCAGAATTAGTTCACATTTGATACTCTAATTACTGGGGTCCTAAACACACCACATATTAATTTTGGGGTCAATTTGATATCGTTTTCTTTGTTTTTCAATTTTAGATGTAATTAGGTCTGATTCATAATGTTTTTGCGTCAGTATATCAAACCTTATAGTAAATTGCTCAAACCTTATATTCTATCTGTTTGGGTTTATATCGCACTATATCTTAAATTTTAGCTTAATTAGACATCATTTACTTTAGGTTCCAGATTCAGACTTAACTCGTCATCAACAAGTCTATTTTGTGTCAACTTTTGAAATTCACTTTGTTTCTATTGTTTTCATTTCTTGCAGTATATTTTAAACATATCCAACATATTTGGGTGTTGTTTCATTATTTTGCATATTTCATTTATGTTTTTATTCGAGTCTTCAGTTTCGTTCATATTTAGAATAGATTCACTTGCTACTCGCGAGACTATCATCGCAGTTTTATTTTTGCTTGTTTTCTACTTTTTATTGCTTCTTGAGTCATACACACACACACACACACACACACACACATATGGATTGCGCTGCTAAGTTAATTCTATTTGGTGTTGGTTTTAGTTCTGCAAGAACCTCAAGAAGGTGAGACGAGAGGTGTAAGAGTGTGAGGATATTAAGAGTGTTTGAGTGAAACACGAGTGATATGAAGATTTTTTTTACCACTAACCAATTTTTGTAGGTACTAATATGTCAGATCAAAACAACACATCACCCCATCCTGAGGGAGAACTTAAGTTCTAAATGCAAGCCATGACGCAGATGATGGAAATGATGAATTTTATGATGGGGAACGTGTGTGACAAACTTGATAGGGTGGTGAAACATGGTAACGAGGCTGATACAAGCACCCAAGACGTGAGGAAGCTTGGGGATGAACCGAAAGCAAACAGTGGCAGCATGGCCGAAAGGCCAAAATGGGCTAATTATGAGGATTTGGAGGAGGATGTTGGTGATATTGGTGATGGTGGTTTTGAGGACAATACCATAGGTCATCAGGAAGGTTTTCGGCAGCCTAGAAACCAAAGGGATTTTAGGAATGGAATTAGGGGCCAATTCGGCCAAAGGGGAAATTTTCGTAGTGTTGGGGGACATGATGATTTAGATGGTGATTTGGATGCTATCAAATTGCAAATACCTTCCTTTCAAGATAAAAACGATCCTGAGGCGTATTTGGAGTGGGAGAAAAAGATGGATTGGATTTTTGATTGCCATAACTATTCGGAGGCGAAGAAAGTAAAATTGGTAGTCATCAAATTCATGGATTACGCATTGATTTGGTGGGATCAGAATGTGATTAGTAGAAGGAGGAGTGAAGAGAGGCCGGTAGCGTCGTGGGAGGAGATAAAAGTGTTGATGAAAAGACGATTTGTGCCTAACCACTATTATAGAGATTTGTATATGAAATTGCAGGGTTTGAATCAAGGTTCAAGGTCCTTGGATGAGTATTTCAAGGAGATGGAGATCACAATGATTCAGGCCAATGTGATTGAGGATAGGGAAGCTACTATGGCTAGATTTTTCTAAATAGGCTCAATAAAGACATTGTAAATGTTGTAGAATTACAACATTATGTGGAATTTGAAGGACATGGTCCATATGGCAACGAAGGTGGAGAAGCAAATAAAAAGAAGGGGTAGTATGTATTTTTAGACTAGTTCGGCTTCATCTTCCTCAATATGGATGCCAAATTTGAAGAGAGAAGGGGTTGTCCAACAGAGTCTTATGCAAAGGCCGAACCACTTAACGCTAAAAGGGATGCTCATATGGATTGGAAAGGTAAATCTGAATCTCAACCTACTCGTGATAGAGATATTAAATGTTTTAAGTGTTTAGGGAAAGGGCACATTGCATCTCAGTGTCCAAACCGAAGAGTTATGTTTATAAGAGATAATGGGGAGGTTGAATTTGAAAGTGAAGAGATGCCACCTTTCATGGATTGTAGTGATGAGGAGATTGCATATCAAGTTGAGAGGGAGGCCTTAGTTATAAGGTGTGCGCTGAACATGTAAATCAAAGAAGATGATGTAGATCAATAACAGGAAAACATATTTCACACTCAATGTCACATCCAAAACAAGGTATGTAGCATGATAATCAATGGAGGTAGTTGTGCTAATGTAGCTAGTGATACTCTTGTGAAGAAATTGAATCTGAGTTGTGTTAAGCATCCTAGGCCTTATAAATTGCAATGGTTAAATGAATGTGGTGAAGTGAAGGTTACTAAGCAAGTATTGATTGCATTTGCTATTGGAAAGTATTCGGATGAGGTTACATGTGATGCAGTCTTAATGCATGCTAGCCACTTAATTTTGGGGCGTCCATGATAGTTTGATCGCAAGGCGATTCATGATGGGTTTAGAAATAGGTTCACTAATGTAAAGGATGGTAAAACCATTACTCTTGTACCTCTTTCTTCAAAACAAGTGTATAATAATCAAATGAAATTAAAAAGGGAGTGTGAGGATGGGAAGAGTGAAAATTCACTTGAGGACAATGGTGGGAGAAGACCATCAGATTCGGCTAAACCTAAATCATTAATTAAACCGGTTGAGAGTGGAGGTAAAACTCGTGCCACAAGACTAAATTGAATGGGAGCCTTATGTAGTCTAATTGTAGGAACTATTTCAGATATGTATCTTATTTTGTATTATGATAGTAGTACATTAAACATATGTTATATTTTTTTAATTAATTCCCCTTTAAGGTAACAAGTTTTGGATGATTAAGTAATGGATGTTGATTAACTTAATTATATTAATACACTTTTAGCTTTAAGTTTTATTTTAGATTCAAGTTTTTAATTTAAGCAAGTTAAAGGAAGTTATGTTTTATTCATCCTTTAAAATTAATTTTTTGTATATTGATTTAAATATATGTCATATGCATGAATACAAGGAGTTGTCAATGTTTCCAATTATGATGTGCAGTGAAATGGGGAGTGGGTTAATATGAATGGACATTGATGATTATGTTGGATTATGTGTAAATTGTTTGATGTTAACATTAGGGATTGTTAAAGAAATACGGGAGACTTTGCCAAAATTTAGTAGATTTTCAATTTTTTTAAAAAATCTTACCAAGAATTGAACATGAAATGCATTGAATCATAGAAAAAAATGGTACGGGGTGTTACACAACACCACCAAACTTGCTATCAAAATAGTTTTATTTACACACAATTGCTATCCAAAACAGCCCTCAAGTCCACCATAATACGCTATCAAAATAGCTTTATTTACACACAATTGCTATCCAAAACAACTCTCAAGTCCACCATAATACGCTGTCAAAATAGCTCTTAAACTCACCACAATGCATTATCAAAACAACCTTAAACATACCCCAAACATGTTGTCGAAACCGTAATAATTCACACATAACGTGCTGCCAAAACAACCATAACTACCTACTCTCAGTCTGCTGGTTTAATTAATTTCACTTATGAGGTTTTAACCAAATTCTTACTTTGTTCATGATATACATCAACCTCAATCCCATCCAGCTTCCTTTCTTTACTATTGCAATATCAATCACATTCTTTTTCCTTGAATGTTCTAGTTTTAAACTAACACCTTTCATTCATCACTTAACATTTTACTTTGTTTTCCAAAACCCATGCCTTTGCTGTCAAAGTTTTAATTTCTACTAATGATAGTCTCCATTGTCCACTATAGTGATATAACAGTAGTTCTCACTCAGGTGGCAGACTATTTTATCTCGATATCAGTGTAATATGATATCGTTAGTCTTCACCACGTGGCAAACTGAATAATTCATCTCGGCCATTAAAAAAATGATGCCAAATATTCCTGGTCATCAAACAGTGATGCCAAATAATCTCGACCATTAAACATTAATGCCAATTATTCCATTAATCCTTTATTTTTTTTTCTCTTTCTCTTTTCTTTCTATTTTTATTTATCTTGGAACCATTGGTTCAAATCAAAGAACTACATTAATGAAAATCATTGAATTTAAAACTAGTGTACGGTGTCGAGCACCTACATGTCTTTCATAACAATCTTGCTCTCCCAACATGAAGTCCTATTTTCACTGTCCTTCCTGGATCACATAACATAATCTTATCAATATTTTTCAACTCTAATCTCCCTGATAAAATACATACCCACATTCATACATATAGGTAAATACATAAACAACATATTATGTCTATAAGCCTTACATTCACATGTGTTTATCTATTCTGAATACATTGAACTATATTCAGAATATGTTCCATCAACATACACATACCTCAAGCAATACCATATTCAAGAGTATGCTGACTTTTACACATCAACACTTTATAGGCATACTTTTAACTTCCCATAACACATTTATATTCATTTATGTATTTCAACGAGGTTTAAACTTTAATTTAACCTTTGTGTTCAAGCACATAACTAAAGCATTTATATATTTTGAACTTTACACTTGTATTAATGCATGCTAACACTCATTCAAATTTCTTAAACATCCATAACCTCATTCGGTCACATTCAATATATTTTCCAAATCCTAAAACTTTCCAAAAGTTTTAAGCTTACAAAATCTTCAAGGTTCCAAACTAAACCTTGTTCAAAATACTCCTTTTTAACATCCATTCATCTATTCTACACAACTCAAACCAACAAATTTCAAATTATTTCCCTTTTGTTTTTTACAAATCAAAGTCTCGGCTAAAATAAGGTTTCCTCCCCTTGAATTTTCTTCAAAGTTTTGATCAAAACTCTACTTACACCTATTTTACAACATTCAAACATTATATTTAACATCATTTTGGATCAACAAACCTAAGCAACCTCTCCCTCTTTAACAAGTAAGTTTGGCCAACACAAGGTATTTATCCTCTTGGAACTTTTATTTTTTTCAAACACATTTACAAGCATAAACATTCATTTCTAAGACAATAATTATCCATTTTCAATCTCATAAACCTTAACCCATATAATTCAATTTAACAACACATTTCGATTACCTCAAATCATGCACCAACACAAAGAAATCAAGGATAAAAACACTTACCCATGATTTTATGATGAATTTTAAGAAGTTTCAATCCTTATTTCTTCAAATTTCTTCCTTCCTTTCTTTAAAACCCATATTATCCCTGTAAACCTAGAGAATATAAGGTTGCATAAATTGCAAACTAATTAAATGGAAATAAAACGAAGAAATTCATGCATAGGGTTAAATAAAATAAAAGGAATTCAGAAATTTTTGGAATATAAATTTACAGGCGAAATATTTTGAGACATTATAAATTAACCCGGAAATGTTGAGGATTGGATTAAATTAAGGAAAATAAGCTAAACTAAAAGTTCTGAGGTGGAGTTATAAAAAAAATAAAAAGAGGTATAGTTCGATTATAAGAAGAAAAAAAAGATGTGGGGGCAAAAATAATACACTTAAAGAAAATGGGGCCTAAGTACAAATAAGAGAAATTATATACTATAAATACTTCTCTGCTTACCAAAAATCTACAACAACCCAAAAGAAAAGAAAAGAGGGAGTTTTTGTATCTATTCTTGCAAAATCAAGAGAGAAACACTAAAATTTCAAGAACCCATCCAAGATTAAGGATTTATAGATGGAGTAAACACTTGTGGGCAAGGGATTAACAAGAAAATTTAAACAAGAAAAGTAGGAGGAGGGCTGACTATCATTAGAAAAAAAGGAAGGAGGGAGTAAAAAATCTTCAATTGGTTGAAGATCGAAACCTTAATTCTTACCGAGTGAGGTGTTCTAAACATGATCTTATAATTCATTTCAAATTCGATTATGAATGGATGCTTTGATGTTGAATTATAGATTAGGGTTCTTAGACTTGAATTGGGGAAAAAAAATATCAATTGTTAAAATTAAGTTAATTTATGTGTGGTATGTGATTTGGTGGTGTGAAACCATGATAATTTACCTAGAAAATGTAGTTTGTGAATGTTATGTGTGAATGGAAAGGGGTTACGAATCTGGATAGGCTTGTCTCCTGATTTTCAGTGAGATTTTGGGTACAAGGATGAGGGAATTAAGATCAGGTTCCTTTATAGAAATTGTAGTTTTGGATGTTAGCAAACCAAGGAAATTGATCTTGCTCAATTTGGAGCTGTAGAACTCCAGTTATGGGTCACCAACCAAGACTGAGTCGTGACTGACTCTGTAGGGCAATAGGACTGATTAGTTGATGAGCAATTTTAACTATCTTGGAGGTAGAACTGGGTTCTCCTTCCTTCATAGAACTTGTAGTCTCGTGTCATAGCTTTCCAATAAGACTAATCTCGCTTGAAACAGAGTTCTAAAACTCTAGATATAGTTAAAAATCTAAGGAGAGTTCAAGATAGTAACAGTTCAATGTCTAGACAGTAACAACTGGACAATAACAGTTCAATATCTAGACAATAACGGTTAGACAGTAACAGTTGGACTGTAGCAGTTCGAGATTTAAACAGTGACAGTTCAAATATAAGGAAAGGAATGATAACTATGGTTGGATAAAGAATGACAACATTAATGGGTGCAATGAGAAAAATATAAAATATAAAGAAAGAAATGATTGAAAGAAAGACCTATTAGTTGTTGATATGATTATTATAAAACATATCCTTGAATGAGGAAAATTTATGAGTTGAGCCTGTGATTGCAAGAGGGACCATCGATGTGGTGCAACAGCAGCAGTAGGGGAGCACGAGCAGAGCTTCTACTACAGGTAGGTGATCCGTACCTATACTTTCTATTTAAATTCCATGATTTAATATGTTATTGATGTGATATGTGAATTACCGAATGTTGGATATTATGGGATATGAGGGAATTTTGTGTAATGATGTCGATATTTTAAATGGCATTCAAGGTGAAAGGATGTTGTGTGAATTGCCAAATGATGAAATTATCGATGACAAAGGAAATATAAGAAATGTGATATGGGGCGTGAACTAGCATACGTTTAGTGTATGTTAGGACACGGGTAAGGGGATCAACATGTAATGCTTTTGCAGATACATGTTTGAATATTAAAATGTATAAATATTTTTTTTCTAAATGAAATTATGATTCTTAATTCAAATATGTATCTGCAAAAGCATTATTTTTTTTTCAAATTTTAAATTCTTATCACCAAATAAAATTTAACTAAGATTTCATTGATTTTAGGAAAATGCAAAACATAAAAACATTATATATCACGAAATTCAAATTTTGTAATTTTATTCATTAGCTTATAAAATCTCTCTTTATTTGTTAGAATAGTCATTAAAAGGAGTCCTCAAACTTTAATTTATTTTTTTAATTTCATCCTAATCCTCCAATTTTAAACTCAGAGCTCTAATAAACAATGAAATAATTGTATATTTCACACCTCTATTTTTGATATTTTTTAATATTATTTTTTTATTCATACAGTCCCTTTACTTTAGATATTTTTTAATATGATTCATTTATTGTGATTTGATCAATACTTCTATTAATTGTCAACGCATGTCAAGAATAAAGAATTTTACACCTACAATTATATAAAAAAAGAATAATTAAAAAATTGTATAAAATCAATAAACAAACAAAAAATCAGAGGGAACAAGCCCCTCGGACGGCCCTAAGGCAGTTGCTCAGTGGCTGCTCCGTCCACCCTACTCCTGTGCCATGATTTTAGCCCCCCCCCCCCGCGTTTTTTTATCTATAAATACGGGAGAAGAGAGCAGACAAAAAATAGGGAGAAAGAGAGGGAAAAAAGGGAGAATCAGCGGGATAGAAAAAAAAAAAGAACAAAAACAGAGAGCAGAACAGAGAAGGGGAGAAGAAAAAACGATAGAGACAGAGACAGAGAGGGGGGGAAACCAACAGAACAGGGGGGAGTTGACGGGAGAACGAAGAAATAAAGAAACCGAAACAGAGGGGGATTGGGAAGAGAAATCAAAAGAAGAGCATAGGGGATATAGAGATAGAGAGAAGGAAACAAGGGAGAACAGAGGTGGGAAGAAGGAGAGGGGAAAGAGGGAAACAGAAACAGAGAAGAGAGAAAGAGTGAATGAAACAAAGAGTAGAAATAAAGTAGAAAGAGGCACACTCTTAGGAGGAGAAGAACCATCGACCGACGTAGCAGCTCCTCACTACATAGCCACCATGTTTGGAAGAAGAATCATTAGGATTCCCAGCCGCCGCCACCGTTACCACAAGCCACCAGAGACAACAACCACACTCCTTCATTCCAGGTAACCTTCCCCCTTTCTCTGTCCATTTTTTATTCATCTTTATTTGCATGCAGAACGTGAGCAATTCACGTTCTACAGCAAATGAAATATAATTAGGTGGTTACTGTGTAGAGCACAATAACCTCTTAATTATAATTCACTGGTACCAGCAACCAATACATTGGTTGTTTCGGGCAAGAACATCAGCCCAACCCATGTGGCTGAGTTGAGTCCAACCAGAAGTAGGTTCTCTTTTGGGCCGGTTCTGGCTCAATTTCATTTTGGGCAGATTTCAGCCCAGTTTCTTTTTGGGCAGATCTCGGCCCAGTTTCTTTTTGGGCTAGGTCTGGTCTATCCCAAAAAAAATTCAAAAAAATCATTTCAAAATTTATGATTTTCTTGCGTAAATGTTTAACGACATTTTGATTAATATTAGTTTGTATTTTTATACCGTAAAGAAATAAATCCAGTATTAAAATACCTGTTTTTCATCAAAACATTAAAAAAATTAAAAAAACATTTTTTTTCATGCATACGGCCAAATCTCTCAAACAAAAAAATCACATCGTATTTTCATACAAAGAGAATTTCAAAAAAAAAACATAGGTTTTAGCATGCACTTTGGCTTTAATAACCAGTTTATTAAAGTCATGAGAACTTGTCCATTATTTCAAAAAATCCAAAAAAATTATTTTATTTTATTTTAATATCTGGCATTATGAAATTACACGTAAGACATATTTCTAATATTAAAATTAGTTTCTTTTATTGACGTTAGAATAGTTAGGTTTTACCCAATAAGATAAGGATTTCCTTACCAAGAAGGACTTTTCTTAAACCATAGACAGACCAATAATTAGAAATATGATAAACCCGTAGCATATATCAGACAATAAAACAATATAGCCTACCTTATGTAGGGCGTATTTGGGGTGCTAATACCTTCCCTTTATGCAACTAGTCCTTGTACATGATCTTTGAGACAAGTTAGGGTTCCTAGTGATCAAAATACTAGGTGGCGACTCCCATTCTATTTTTCACTTATACGAGACAAGAATTCATTGTCTCCTCATATTTCCTAGATAGATAGATACAACATATACTTGAGAGTGAACGATCGCCGCGATACTGCACACATGCGACACAAACAATGTCATAATGGAACAAACATTAAGTAATTTTAGAAATTCATATTTTAATGTGAGAACGATACATGACTAGTGTATATTGGATGCTTTGTAAGCTAGTTAATTGCAAGTTTTAACAAACACCAATATGATTTCGACTATCATCAAAGTTTAGATAGTTAAGGCATACAAAATTAACATATTTCTTAAATAAACAAACATACAAGAGTATTTCTATCAATGACCAAATTGATATGAAGAATCGATGCTACAAACATTCGACGGATCTTTTAAACTTGTTGGATTAACCATATTGATCCTATCATCATTTGATGTCTGTTGCGGAACAAAAAAAGGCTTAGGAGGCATTTGTAGAGATTCAATATCTGCTTCAAGCATCTGTACAACTCTATGCATCGATGGACGATCAATAGGCTTCAATTGTATGCACCATAATGCCACTATAGTCATCTTTTTTATTATGTTCTTTTCATGCTCTGTCGCTTGATCTTCAAGTATATCCTTTCCTTCATTAACTTGGTCATAAATCCATGAAGGGAAGTACATCTGGCTTGAATGATCTGCCAATGCATTCAAATTTTTCCTTCTCCCAACCATTTCCACCAACAACATCCCAAAACTATAGATATCGGCTTTGTAAAAGACTCCTCCAATACTTTTGTAAAATAACTCATGAGCCATGTATCCCATCGTTCCTCTAGCCATAGTGAGGGACACAATGCTATTATTAGTTGGATACAATTTTGCAAGTCCAAAATCTGAGATTTTTGGAGTGAAATTTTCATTGAGAAGAATGTTGTGAGGCTTGATGTCAAAATGCAAAATCTGCATGTCACAACCTTGATGTAGATATTCAATGCCACGAGCCACCCTAACAGAAATTTTATATAATTCTTGGTTGCTTAGCGGTATGCTTCCCTGCCTAGAAAAAATATACTTTTCAAGAGATCCATCAAGCATGAACTCATATCCAAGGGCACACGTCGAGCCCTCAAAAGTAAAGCCTATGAGTTGCACCACATTGCAATGGTGAATTCTTCCAATGGTGGCAACTTCATTGATAAATTCTTGCCCATTAGCCTTCTCTTTGCGTAAAATTTTTACAGCCGCAAAACGGCCACTACGAAATTTTACTTTGTATACCAAACCATAACCTCCTTCACCAAACTTGTCATTGACTCCTTGAGTTATCTTCTTAATCTCTGAGTAAGAATACCTTATAAATGTGAGATTATGATCATGACTTTGCAAGAATTCTTCAATGTTTCCATACATTGATAAATGCCTTCTTCACCATTTGTAGATCAATAAGATTATGAGACATGGAAGCCCACAAAGGAATAATAATATATGATATATCCCTGCATATAGATATTATAAGAACATTAATCAATTATGGAAATGTATTATTTGTTATTAGATTGCCATGTAAATAATTTTTTTCTAAATGAAATTATGATTCTTAATTCAAACATCTATATGCAAAAGCATTAATGTTTTTCAAATTTGAAATTCTTATCACCAAATAAAATTTAACTAAGATTTCATTGATTTTAGGAAAAATGCTATATATATCAAAATTTTCTTGCCTATATATGTTGTTTTCAAATTTTGTAATTTTATTCATTAGCTTATAAAATCTCTCTTTATTTGTTAGAATAGTCATTAAAAGGAGTCCTCAAACTTTAATTTATTTTTTTAATTCTATCCTAATCCTCCAATTTTAAACTCAGAGCTCTAATAAACAATGAAATAATTATATATTTCACACCTCGATCTATTTTTGATATTTTTTAATATTATTTTTTTTATTCATACAGTCCCTTTACTTTAGATATTATTTTTAATATGATCCCTCTATTATGATTTGATCAATACTTCCATTAAATGTCAACGCATGCCAAGAATATAGAATTTTGCACCTATAATTATAAAAAAAGAATAATTAAAAAATTGTATAAAATGAACAATTGAGAAATATTATTAAAAAATAAAAATTCAAATTTTGAAAATGCAAAATAAATTTGAATAAAAAAATTAGATTGAAAAATGAAATTGACAAACCATTAGAAAAAAAAAAACACCATGGAGCATTGTAAATATTATTTTGTCATAAAAGAGAAAAAGAGAAAAATAAAATATGTTAAGTCATTCTTATTTATTTACATTTTTTATTTTTGAATATTTAATAACTTTTTAAATACTCCATTTCTTTTTTTTTTTACTAGATGCTTTTCAATTTATTTTTTCTATTTTTAATTCATATTTTGTATAGATAAGCAAAAGATAATGGATGAAACCATTGAAGTACCAATACTTAGAGATAATATTGCAATTAATGGTTTCACATCTTAAAATACATTCATTGTCCATTTTAAAAATTCAATGAATGGTTACAATTTATTTTTTCCATTTTAATCTAGTATTTAATTTGTTTCTAAGAGTTTTAGAGATTTTAAATTTGATTTTTTTCCTAATGTTTCCATTTGTCAATTTTTATAATTCGTTTTATCTTTTATTTTTGGTAAAATTCGAGCTTGAATTTTTATATTTTTGACACTTCTCCATATTTAATGGGAAAATTGACATCAGTTGCAAGAAAATAAGTAATTAGAATTGAATTGAGGAATTTAAATTAGAGACTTATTTTTAACAATTTAAATGATGAAAATAAGTAAAAGGTATATCTTGTAATGGTTTTGCATCTTAATACATACATTGTATGTAATGGTTCACAGTTATTCCAGGAAAGCAAAAGAGAATACCTACCGCTGAGCATAAGAAGCAAAGGTAGTGTAATGAGCAAAATCATAAGAATGCTCAGTAAATCCGAAGAGATGGTCTTCGTGATAAAATGATGCTTTCCTGTCAAATACAAACTTAATTAGAAACACAAACAATATTACATAAAGGCAATGCTCACTTATAAGGTACTTTGGGTAGTTGCCAAGATAGTTTATTTGCTAAACAAATTAATAGAAACTAAAATAAGATTATATGGATAAACTTGCCCATTTTTGCTAATAATCTATGTGAAATTCAAAACAACTTCTATCTCAATGCTCTCATGTGCAAAACAATGCATGTATAATCATATGAAAATGTGGTTTATACATCATATTTTAGCAATCATAACATTCTTAATTAAATTATAATAACCTTTTATAAGGAAAATAAAAAAAATAAAAAAATTCTCTATTTATTCCCAATATGCATTGAACTTTTTTAAAACCATCCCTTCAAGAGACATTATTAAGGAATTTCGATTTGTAATAATTTTAAACTTTTTTATGGTTTTTGTAATAATTTTATAATACTTGTAATTAAACTAATATATAATTTAATTAGTATAATATTTATCTAAATTAACACCAAATATTTACATTAACTCTTTGAACCCAATGAAAGAAGACTTTCACATCCATTTTTGTAAGAGGAAGATTGCAAATTAGCCTAAATAAGACATGCATGAACTGATCCTCACCGTTACTATAAAAGTTGAATTCCAATCCCGATTGCCCTGCAATAATAGAAAAAGAGCAAAGAAAATATGTGAAATATTGTACGATATTTATAGAATAAGTGGAAAGGCTAGCATGAACGAAAGGTCAGTATTTAAATCCTGTAGAATTTATATATTTCGTTTTTATACATCACAATTCACAGATAAATTTATCCAGCCGAAAGTGTTATAATAAAATAAAATAAATTAACTCACTTGAGCTTCGATATGTTATCCAATCGCCAGCTATATTCACCATAAAAAAAAAAGAAAAAAAAAGAAGAGGAAAGGTATTGTCAGTGTCCAAGATTTTGTTATATAAAAAATTAAAGAAAATACATATATTCTTTTTGCAAAACCGAGCCATAATAAATAAAGATTCATCACCTTATAATAAGATTACTAATTCATAAATTTAACAGAAGGAAAATAAAACATTGAGAGATCAGTGGATTATCATTTTGAGAGCTAACCAATTCATGTAAATCTTTTAATATTTATTTTGATTCTTATTCATATATATATATTTTTAATTTGATTAATTACCCCTTGTGTTCCTAATCTTTCCTTGTGTTTTTGCTTTGGTGTGATTTTTTATATCACTGCTGACGTTCAAAATAAATATTTTCAATCGGACATCAGTAATAGGGTTAAATTGTAAGGCTTTTTTTAGTTCAAGGACTAACTTCATTAGGTTTAGTTATTGGTTTTCTTAACCTTTCTAAAAAAATCTTCATAATTAATTAGGTCTTTCTATTTTAAAATCATAAAACTACTTTTATTTAAACCTTTGATTTTCTATTCTAATTTCTTATCTCTTTAATTTGATATAATTTTTACTTTATCTATATGTATGTATATATGTATGTATGTATGTATGTATGTATGTATGTGTAATCTACAACTCTTCTTTCAAATGCGTCTCTAAGAAATCGATCTCAATCATCTCAATGTCATAACTCTTCTTTCAGTTGTAGAGATTTTCCTTCAGAAGGGAAAGCTTTTGGCTCCTCGCTTCACGCGTACGTGCGAAAACTGGGCTTGGATACGTGTAATTTGATGGTGGGTATTTTATTTTCATTGAATATTCATTAAAAATATTTTTAAAAATAATTTTACATATTATACTTATATATACATAAAATAATTATTAATATTACCATAAAATATTCTAATCTAATTTAAAAATCATTTCAGTAACTTCATTTAAAGAGAATTTCATTTTTTTTAAAAAGTAATTAAAACAATTAAATAAAAACAAATAGGGTGAAGGGCTAAAAGAATCAAGCCTAAGCATGCAATGTTCTTTTTTTTTTTTCAAACTCAAGTGGACCACGTTCACTTGTGTAGGTAATGTTTCATTCATTACAACAAATTTTTACCACCTGAGATGACCAAAAATTTAAGATTCGTTTATTTTGGACCCCAAAACCCATATTTAAACCCTTTTTTATTTTTATTTTTCTTTAAACATCTAAAAGTTTTACTAACCTTAACAATTTTATTTTCAACACAAAAACACCAGTAAATAAATTAAATAAGAATGAAATAATCTTATATAAAGAAAAACAAAAAAAATCTGAAACTCAATTATCAGTAAATAACACGTTGAAGGATGAAATGAAAATAAAAATCAATTTTCAAAAAGAAAAAAAATTAGAGTTAACCTGCTACATAAAACAATGGATATTAATTCTTAAATAAACAAAATGATGAAAGATGAAACTGAAAAAAAATCATTCAATTAAAAAAATATAAAAAAACTAAAATTAACCCGAATTAACTCGATTAATCCATGATATGAGATATGAGATCAAGAAAAACCCGCAAAAGGAAAAGTAGCAAAAATAAAGAAGCCCAAAGCTCAATAATCTAATGTCGAAAGATAAAATTAAAAAAAAAAAAACCTAAAAAAATCAAAGTTAACTCGAGTTAATCTTCAAAACAGTGACCTGGGCTATGAGACTGAAATTATCCTGTAGAAATCAAACACGAAAAAATCACGAAGTAAAATTCATAATCATGAAAAAATTTAAAACAAAATAAATATCAATTAAAACAATAAAGACCGAATGCAATATAAGAACTAAATGAAAAAAAATGAGAAACTAAAGTGAAAAATAAAAAAATCAACAAAATGATAAAAAAAAATTCAATAGAATAAGGATAAAATCGGATAAAAAATAAAATTAAATAAAATATTAAGGGAAAATTTTGAAAATGAAATCAAGAAAAAAAAAGCAATCAAAAGAATTAAGACCAAATTAATAAAAAAAAATGCTTAGGGATAAAATTGAAAAAAAAAATTCAATAAGCATTAAAACCGTAACAAATAGTAATCAAAAGAATAAGAACCAAAATTGATACAAATACAAATTGGATGACACTTAATTTTTTTTGGAGGGTTGATATGAAATTCAAGACGATAAGAGAGAGAAGATAGAAGAAAAGGAAAAAAAATCCATCGGAGCCCAATTGCTACTCCTCCATGCACACGCGCCTTACCACTATGCAGAGGATGGTGTTAGAGATGTGCAAAAAAACTAAAAAATCAAAAAAATTGAATAAACCGAGAAAACAAAAAACAATTAACCGAAGAAACCGAACCAAGAAAAAAAACCGATTAAACCGATTAGAATAGTTAGAAAAAATCCCAGTTTGATTCGGTTTTGTAATGCAGGAACCGGTTAACCCAGACCGAACCAAACCGGTTCAAATAGAAATAAAAAAACCGGTACTATAAATACCTTCCAAACCCATTTACAGTTCTACATTTTAGTCTCTTCTTCTAACCTAGCCGCCGCCCCCCCCCCCGCCCCAACTCCCTCTTGATTCACTCCCTCTTGATTAAATATTCATCTCTTTTATATTCTCTCCCATCTATAGCTTTATATTTCAGTCTCTTCTTCTAACCTAGCAAACCTAGTCGCCACCCCCCTTGCTCCCTTTTGATCAAATCTTCATCTCTATTCTCTCCCATCTACAGATCTGCTTTATGTCTCAATCTTTCTGTCTCTAAATCAAAACTAGCAGTCGCTCCTTCAAGTTCTTTGTTTCTCCAAGTTTGATGAGAAATTTGATGCTGTCTATTTTCTTTTCTAAATTGGTTTTTTTTTTCTTTTTAGTTTTTATCAGTTTATATTAACCTATTTTGTTAAACTTTTAAGGTGAAATATTCAAGAGAACCAGATGCACTTTTTTCCCTTCAAGTTCAGGTTTTTTTCTTTGCAGTTTATTCTCACTTGGTTTCTGAGAAAATACAAGCACTAAAATGTTGAAGGCATATGATTTGCTTGACAATAATATTAAAATAGCATCATCTTTCCTTTTGTTTTGTTTTTGTGAATGCTGGGAGAGAGACAAATGATGCGTTTTATTTCAATTTCAAGGACTCTTGCAGATTGTATTTCTTTAGTTTTATCAGAGGCATTGTTTTCTTGGTTTAAGTGTTATTTGCTGTATAATCTTATTTTGGATTTTGATTAGAGTTGATTGGTCTGAGAAAACCACTAAGTGCAAATTAAAAGATATTTCTCCTGTCATTTGAGATAAATCCTGGTAAAGGAAAGTTAAACAATGAATATAGGTTTTTTTATATCGATTACAAATTTACAAGCCTTTTAAATGACCCCATCAAAAGTCATAAAAAACCAAAAAAATTAAACTGGTTTTTCTCTTCAATTAACCGAACCAAACCGAACCGAAACTAGTCGTTTTGAACTAGTTTCGGTTCGGTTCAGTTTTTTTAAAAAAAATGGTTTGGTTAGTTTTTTTAGATGAAAACCGAATCAAATCGAAAATGATCACCTCTAGATAGTGCGACACTTCCAACGTTATTGTGAAGGCGACATTTGACCACCAATAAAAAATGTTTGATGTCCACTAGGAGATACAACACGTATTATTAAAAAGGTGCTAGTGTCTCCAACCCATTGGTGTGTATGTTGCACAAACCAACAAATTTTTGCATTATAAATATCTTTATATTAGTGAAAATACTAATTTACCTTTTATTAAAACTAATTTTCCCTCATTTCAAGTAACTTATAACTAAAAGCCATCATGAAATTACTAAGAAGCTCTTTAAATATATAATTTTTTAATATTAAAATTTCCGCAAAGCCTATTTTTAAAAAGTTTGCTTTGAAAGTCATTAAAGTTATTTCAAATTATTAAAAAAATATGCACACATTAATTTATCCCCCTTCAATGAACTAATTACCTCCAATATTAGTTATTTTTAGAATAACCAAATGATTATTTTACAATTTTAATCTACAGTAAATTGTGTAGTTTTTGTTTTTTATTTAATTTTAATACACTGATCTTCCGT
>Ga0325410_1002001_pt1 | contig 22765 bp, 9 predicted proteins | sample PopdelMetagenome_16_FD_206182 | JGI IMG/M metagenome (GOLD analysis project Ga0325410, IMG submission 206182) | Populus deltoides microbial communities from Bellville, Georgia, United States - Xylem-PdIQD-R3 | ecosystem: Host-associated > Plants > Phyllosphere > Stem > Wood/Secondary xylem...
GACGGACGACAAGAGCCAAGCATATCTTGAACGGTTGGGCTAGTTCATCCACATTTATCCCCACCAACTATAAGGACAAGGCATGCCTACATTAAATGCATTGCATTTCCAAGACCATCTTGCAGATTAGAAAATTCCTATGATATCATCATTTACTTTCAATAGTAATTTGTCACTTTTGTTTGGGGTTGCCGTCAAAGCACACGTCGGTTAAAATACAATATTGTTTTTGAAATTATTTATATATATATATATATATATATATTTTTATTATTTTAATATGTTAATGTAAAAAATAAATTATAAAAAATAAAAATATATATTATTTGGATGTATTTAAAAAAAAAAATTACTACTACATTTTTAAACTCCCCGAAACTGAGCGCGAAGGAATCAACATGTCAAAGCTTCTTTTTATCGTATATTTTTGCTTTTTATTACTTTTTTTTCCCTCCAAAATGCCAGTAATGTGTAGACTTGTTGTCCAGTCGATGAAAGCAAAGATACAAATGCAGTGTGGGGTTATAAAGCGATAGGCACCTCAACACGCTGCCCTCTTTAGTTGTGGGCCTTGATCCCTTCTTCCATATCACTTTTCCATTACAGGCCTGGTGGCCCATATGCCCCAGTTGGCTGGTCCCTCTTCGTTATTTGTCCAGACCACTTTCTCCTCTCACTTGCAGACATTAATGGGTATTCCTACGTAACCAGGGGCTTCATTTTTTTTGCCACCTTTCCTTTATTCCGCCCCTTCTAAGTAGAAATCTGCGATAGCAAGAAGAAGCTATGACCGTGAATCTCTAAACATGGGAAAATTGGGGTCCCTGTCATCCAAATTGTGCACAAGCTTATCCATTTATACGTTGAAAGATGCCAGTGGTGCACCGGCATGTGCACATGCGACTGCTATGGACTTGACGTTAATTTGAGAGGTACATGTGTTCTGGGGTAGCACGCAGTTGATTAGTTTCATGAACTTAAGACTGCAAAAGAAGTCTTCGATCTTGTCTTAATCCGTACAGTGACTGGCTTTCTTTGTCACCTCTATGGGGCCTCTGCATATGACAATCTCACTGGGCATTGCCGGAGTCTTATTTGCCAAGCTAAAGCTCAAGGATATATACACGTGGAGTTCAAATATGATTGGATACTTTAGGGCACTGGAGCTCTTAACCGAAGGGAAAACAATTATGGCCCCGGCACTCAGGATGTGGTGAATGGCAGCTAACGTTTTTCTTTGATCAACGATGGATGCGTATCATCTCTTGTTTGCAGACGTACGGTCTTTATTGGGAAAAAAGGATGCACAGATAAATTCTGTGGAACTTTTATTTATTTATTTATTTTTATCGCTATCTCTTTTACAACTTGCAATTTACTCTACTCTTGAACTGTGTAACACACTGATTTTTTCTTAGAGCTACAGACAAACATTATTCTCGTAATAAATGAGAATGATGTCCTGCTTTATTAGCTAGCAAGTGCTCTTTCACAAACGACAATCCTTGCTTACAACCCTTGCCAAGAATCACAGTAAACGGTGTTTTTCCCATTTTTTATTGGAGATGGTTTTTTACTCACCCTCCCTTTTTTTTTTTAATCACGGTTGTTCGGCTAACTTACACGCACTTTAACTAATTCACCGAGTTTTTGAAGTTAACAATCATATAAATCTCTAGTGACTCTGAAATTTATAACACTCGAACTGGTGATCTCTAAAGAGTAAACTCATAGCATGACCAGTTGAGCCACACTCCTCAGAGTTCCTGCTAACTTAATTATATGTGTTGGGGTAGGTGCAGGTGTAGAAACCTACCTTTGTCTAGTAGCTTAAACGTTGAGAAATTCAAGCAATAGGAGCGTTGAAACTTATAAAATGGTGTTTGTTTTTGTGGTTGAACGTGTTTTTAAAAATATATAAAACATTTTGTTTCAAATTAATTTTTTTTGTTGTTTTTGTATCATTTTGATATACTAATATTAAAAATAAATATTTAAAAATAAAAAAAATATTATTTTAATAAATTTTTAAATAAAAAATATTTTAGAAAACAACCATTAGAGTATCAAATATTTTTTATTAAATTTTCTATTAGCTACCTGGCGTTTAACCATTAGCCCAAAACCCCAACCCATACCAAGCCCATACGAAGCCACTCGCTCAAGCAATATAATCGGGCCCACGCAAGCCCACGATTAGAAGCCCTATCTAAAAGAGCGATGACAATTTCTCTCCAGTCAGAGCCTGTTTGTTTGGAAATTGGAACTGAACAGATCAATGAAGGCACATGACATGATACGCTGATCCAAGGAAATCACAGTGCCGATTCTACTTAAGAATCTTGTACAACGATGATCATTCAGGAACGGTTTTTGCTACAAATATCAAAATCGGATCTCCAAGTTCCTTCATTTGAGCTCTCTTTGCTCATTCGTGCCGCAATGAATGGTACCTTCTCGTTTTCTTGTATATGTTTTTGGTTGCTTGTCTGTTTTTTTAATCCTTTTTGTGATTATTTTCGTTAGCTTGGCTTGGCCTTTGATTACTGACGTAGCTCAGCGTTAAGATTATTTACTGAAACTGAATTTTCTTTTCACGATTTCATGGGCTGAAAATTATGCTGTTTTGAATGATATTTGGCCTCATTTTCTGATGCTTTTACTCCATAATCACACTCCAAAGACTTGAAATCAATCAATTAATTATGCCTAGTAGATACAGATGTAAGCTATAATTGAGTGCAATTATGTTGTGCAACACTGTGGAACTCACTGTTTTGGACCCCTTTTGTTTGTGGATTGGATGTTGAAGGTGGAAGTCCTGCTCCACCAATGTCTGAAGTAGAAGAAAATATTGGACTTGTGTGCTTTACTTCAATTCTATGGATTCTTAGTTTCGTTTAGTTTTTGGCATTTTATGGATTCTTAGTTTCGTTTAGTTTTTGGCAGCTTTGTTTAGGTTGATAAGATATCGAGGTGACATAAAACCTCTGTCCATGGTCGTGAAGTTTTGGCAAGAAGAGGCATGGTGATGAAATTCTTGCTATTGCCAACATCGCCCAGGTATTCGTCCTTCTTTATCCTTTTAAATTTGTGATGCTTCTCTACTCGTTTTCCATTGTGCCTAATGTTTAGATCCAAACACAGTCTTTGTAGAATGAAATGATACCTCTTTCAAGGTTGGCCCCAGGTGTACCCTGTCTCTCCACTGAGTCTCATATTTGAACACTTGCAAAGAGATTATCATGAAGGGTATCCACTTTCAGCTAAATTTTTTATAATGGGTGGCAGTAGTCAGTCACTCTCTCAACAAGACAGAAAAGACAGCAGAAAAATCTTTAGTTTGATCATTTGACAGAGCATAAAAGGTGGGAAACAATCTTGGTCCACCCTGCTGATTCTAAACCCTACAATAAATCCTTGGTCAAAGCACTTTTCATAATAAAAGGTTAATTGGCTTTGCTATGAGCATGATTAAGAAAGTTGGGGTTTAGCACCTAGTCCAAGCCTCACCAAATGTTGTGATGAAATCAGCGTGGTGGTAATTCTATTTAGAGGGGAGGAACAATGTTTTAACATTTTATCAATCTGTTGAGGATCTGTCTAATCAAAACTGTGACCTTGGTGTTTGGCTTCATTTAAATGGTGCCCAACATGATGGTTTCATCTGAATGAAGGGGGTGAAAAGAGAGTTGATGCTAATAGCCTCTTTGATTTTGAATGACCTTTCATGTTTAGTATATGATGCAAGCATTTATATTAGAGGTAATCATGATTTGCTACCAGCTCTTCAATTTTTCAAACATTCTTGTCTCAGATATGTGTGACCATTATTAGTGAGTTTCATCCAAATCCACAAATATTCCTTCCCCATTGACACCACAACATCTGAGTTGCTTGTTGTAGCAGCAAGTTCCATTTATGACTGGCATCCATTACTGATGTCCAGAAAAGGAAAAAAAATACCATGGAATTATCTTGGAGTCATGACTAGTAGAGTATCATTTCTACCCAAAGCCATCCTGGGTTTGAGTTCTTGGGCCCTGTGACATCTATCATAAATTGGCCAAAAAAAAAAAGAAATTTATCAGACCTTTTCAATAAGGTAAGTTACACATTTGCGTAGTTCAATGTATGGTTAATCATCATATTTTTGTATTTACTGCCATAGCACTGTGAAATCTAAATCACCCTAGTTATAGGCCAACAATTATATACCTCCAAGGACTGCATGAAAATTCTTGAAGAAACAGAGCAAAACTACAGTAGATACAATATTACCGTTTCTTTACCAGTGCTGAACAAGTTGTCTCTCATTTCTTCAGTGGTATATTGAATAAGTAAAAAATCATAACAATATTGTGACTTAGTACAAGTGGTCATGAACTTCTGGATTGTATACAGTATGAAAGAAATATCTCTCAATTAGTTGTCAGGACAAAAGGTTCATATTGTAAAACGAACTCCTCCTTCCTTGTGTTAACTTGAGCATTTCATAATGTGCTTTCGGTTTGCTTTACCTGCAAAATACACAAGGATTGTGTGAGTGTGAAACGACTTTCCTTTTTTATTTTCTGAACTTTGATATTATTGTTCTCAATTAGTAGACTGCCTTTTAGAACACTCAAAAGTTCTTCTGATCCACATATGGCCAATCTGCTGCCAGATTGGATGTGTTTGTTTTGTTCATTAAGCCAAAACATAAGGTGGAATTAAGGATGCACGAGCATGTGCTTATGTGAGGGTGACTTGAATTATTACATAGTTTATAGCATGGCTGTTTGAATGCTGGATCTTCAGTTATTGCCGGAGGCTCCTGACCAAATATCATCTCACAGCTCATATCATCAAAATCTACAAAATCAGACAGCAAACCATTAGTAACTTAGCTGCAGTAGACAGATCCCCTTCATTTAAATCATCGTGTGTTGATTGCAAAATTTTAACAGTGGTGGCCCTGCACTCAGCTAATGATTGGCACGTGGGAATGTGACTAACGTTCAACTTAGGTGCTTGTTGTCATGATATATGGGAGCAGGTTAAGGATCATGATTGGTTTCATGGGAAACAGGTGAAAATTAGCGGATTGTATTGAATTTGGACGACCTGGTGGCACCAATCATGGAATCATATGTTTTTAATTAATGTTCACTAATTCAGGTAATTTTGACTTGATATATTAGCAGTATTCTTCTATATGCTGAAATTCACACCTTAGATTGGATGGGTTTACTTGCAGTTTTGCACCCTTAGTGGTTATGCTTGGGCCCCCCTTGGGGCCCTCCATTGACATGATGAGCATGGCTTCCACATTCTCTAGTGCAGGTACTATTGCTCCTTGAAGTATATCCCTTTTTATTTTGTTCCTTTTCAATTGCCATTAGAGGAAAAATAGAAAAATCGTTGTTCTATTGGCAACTTTCTATTCCAATGTTCTGCACATTATACGCCCTTTGCAGTGCAAAACAAAATTTGAGTATTGATTTCTTATGCAGTAGTGTTCTGTGTTTGTCCTTTCTTTCTTTTTGCCCTCAAATGCCGTCTCTTATGATTGTGCCACATACAGTGATTTGGTTCTTATGCCTGTGTGGCCATGCATATAGTTGCTGAAAGAGAATACTTACTAGGAACCATGTCAACTGGCATTCCAAGGGAGTGCTTGATAAATGTTTGACTCGGAATCTTACACAGATTGGTACACATCCCAACACAGTTTGTCTCCTCTAAAAACCTGCAAGGTGTAGGATTGATGGCTAAGATACCAAGTGCAATAAAAACTTTAATGATGATTATTGCCATTATGATGGTCATGATGGAAATGGAGAAGGAGAGAGCCTTGAAGCATCAAACTTATTGGAGCAGATTGATTTACCAAGTAAAGTGTCATAGGCTGGTGACATGTATGGGATAGTGGGACCCCCGTAGGTTATAATAATTTAGTTTGGAATTGCAGGGAAGTTATTTTACCTGCACTTTTTTATGTGGACTGCATTCTTTTCCTTTTTTCCGTTGAACTCGGATTCCCGCACCTTGTTTTGTAAAATCCATGAAATCACTCTCGTTAGGGTATAATCACAGTTTAATAGAAATATCTTAATTCGCAAAATGCTTTGTGGGGGTGTGTGCTTGTGCTTTATTGAGTGATTAATCTGCAAAATGTTCCCATAATTGTGGACATCAATGATTGTCATGACCTAACGTAGAGCTAGCTATTGAGAGGAATTTTGGGTCAAAGAAAAATATCAAACCGAGCACAAGAGAGAACAAATATGAGTAAACAGATTCAGTATAGATGAATTTAAATGGAAATGTGAATATTGAATGAATAGCCCGACCTTTACGTTTAGGATTTTGACAACATATTCAATATATTTTTGTTTTGGGAAGCTTAGATAATGTTGAACATATAATCAGACTAATTATTTTAAAAAATAATTTTTTATTTACGAATTACGATTTTAAATAATGCTTAGTATTACTTTCATAAATTAAGTTATTTTTAATCTTTAACTTAAAAAAAGGTGTAAGTATATTTGGTTAGAAATAACTTTTGATTTTATTTAAATTTTATTACAAATTTAATTTAAAATTTTGATCTAATCAGAAGAAATTTTTAATTTTTAACTTATAAATTATAACTTGCACTATATTCCTTATTAAAAGAAAATTGCTTTGAGTGATTTTTACTAAACATATTTCTATTTAAAGTTATTTTTTATCACAAGTTATGTATGAAAATAATTCTTCAACTATGAATCATAATTCAAAAGCCATGCTAAATGCACTCTTAAAAATGTGGTTTTAACTCTTATATTTAATAAATCAACTGTTTTTCTTTTCATTAGTTACTTGGAGGTTAAATGCATTAATTTTGTATTGAGCACTAATTTTCTTTTAATATGAAATTACAACTTAGGAAATGAAATTGTAAATCCAGACTACCGCATAATTTCTCGGATGGAAAATGAAATTAGGAGTCACAACGTGCGAGTTAATTTTTCTCCTAGTTGAAGGAAAGCCATGTCCGGGGGAGGCTAATTCTCCATTATTCAAAGGTTTTATATTTTTCCGGGTGGACTTGATACTCAATTTTCAGTATGCAATGCCAAACTATTCCTTACTGGCTTTGTTCTGCTACTGGCATGGTTTTTCCCCAAGGCAAAGGATCCTAGGCCCACTAACCTCCCAGATCACACCCCTCGGGTTTCAGACCATAAAAAAACAAACAAACAAACAAAGCAAGCATGCCCACAACTATAGTTCAGAAAACAAATTGAAAGCTTTAATTTTTGGAGTAATGTTAAATCACATGTAAAAGCAACAAATCATGTTTGTTTTTAAATCTTAAAAGTGTTTTTTAAAATGTTCTTATTTGTTTTTATTTTTAATTAATTTTTTTAATATTTTAATATTATTATGAAGTGCTTATATTAAATATAAATTTTAAAAAATATCTTTTCAATATCTTTACAAATAAAATATATTTTAAAAGACAATCATTACAACAACATAAACAAAATTCCTTACCTCGCTGGGTCCGACTAGCCAAGCAAAGAACAAGGTTGTGAAGGCCGCAAAGAATTCTCTTTTAAACGTGGACTCTGGTAGCATTATCTTTATCTGCCACAAATCGAAACATCAACGCTGATTCATTATAATATTGGAGCATGCTGTGAAGAATTTAGGAATTACACCTCACATGACATAGATTAGTAGAAAAATTATTTAAGATTTCCATATAATCTAAAAATATTTTTTGCTTTTAATTTGTAATCTCCAAACAAACCGTCTTGTAGTGACTCTTGAGTGTCTGTCTCAAACAATTCCGAATCAATTCTACATGAGGGATTGAAGGAATTAGAGGAAATGTTATCTTCTTTTGATAAATTATGCAAAGAAGATGAAAAGGATGGATCATAATACATGCGCAACAGCTAAAAAATCCAGTCAGAATGCTTTATTTTGGCACATGGTTCCACTATAATTCACTCTATTCAACTTGTTCTCAAAGAAATAAAGATGAGAATTTGGAAGGCCTAGGAGTTTCCATGCATTTCTCTATAGTATGTGTGCATGAAAACCAGAATAATTATTACTCTTACACGAAGGTAAAACCAGGAAGGAAAATATCGAACTTGCCATGTTCAAGATCAGTCTGGGGATGGCTCGATTAAGAGATTGAAGCACAAGCCCGTGTTGTTGAATTGGACTGAATTTCTGCCATGTATCTGTAGCTGTCTGCGCCAAGCTCTCATAACCTCTCTTGCTGTTTCTTAACCCTGCACATGTTCTCATGGTCTGATTTTCTATCCTCGAAAAGGAAATGAAGAAAAGCCCATGAATAATCAATATTAGATATTAACTAAACCTGTTGCATCTTGAAATTGCTGTGATAGATAGTTTATCGCTAGCTCGGCAAACCAGCTATCATTATAGATAGTCTTTTTCGTAAGTCCTGCTAACTTGTCTGTCCGATTTGAAGCTTTCCTTTTCTCTGTTACTCCAGTCATGTTATTATCCGGTGCTCTTGTAAGAACTGCAAGAATAGCAGGAGAGTGATACTTGATCTTACAACCACGCGGCTGTCGCGGCAGGGATGGAGTAGGACTTCTAGTTTGCCAAAGAATCCCTGCTTCCATGTCTCTGGTTGATCAGAAAGAGAAAGAGAGGTTAAAGGGCCTAGACTTTGAATTGTATCTTCGGATCTAGTTTTTGGCAGAAGTGGAGCGTATGACAACAAAGAGAGCATACGTAGATACCATTTTAAACAAAACTCCTAGTTAAGAAGATCCTGTAGTTTTTGTTTCAGGTTTTTTGGAATCTTGCAACCTTAATTTGTGTTATTGCATTTCTTGTTCACACTAGCATATATATATATATATATATATATATAGTACTAATGGTAAGTACAAGTGGACGTTTACTCGGTGCATTGATTATCGTCACCTTATTGAGTGATCAGCGTAGGTTCTTGTGGAAGCACCCTGTCTTTCATTCAACTTGCATCACATCAAGACATCATGGATCAAACAAAACACAATCCAAAGAATCTTTCATTGGGAAGTTGCAAATTATGCTTTTATTTTTTCTTAAGGTAAATTGAGTACGTATCCTCATTGGACTAGGTTCATAAAACTTTAGACCAGAGCCAGAGATGTTTGGATCTCTTTGAAACCTGTGGTTTATGACCATGTCAGAAAGAAATTCGTGGTGAATGGAAAACGAACATGAGAATCCCGTGAGCAAGTATTACACGGTAGCTTAGAAAACCTCTTTTTTTTAAAAAAAAAGTATAGAGATTTCAGAAAGAAATGCAAACCGGTGTCTGTTATTTTGGTTCATGTTAAGAATGTGAGAGCTCCTGCCCGCGGGACAAGCATGAGTGCTGATTTTGGTTAGACACTGAGTTAGGACTTGGGACTCTTTTTTTATGCGTTATTAACATTATACCGTGCAAGGTTATAGTAAGTTTAGCCCCTCCAAATTAAATTTTGTGTCAGGCTCCACCGCTGAGCCACCATTTAATATTTATTTGATGTCTAACTTAATCGAGACCATCTCACTATCAACTGACGATTGAGGATGTAAGAGGGCACGATCATGTATTTGGATTTGGATTTGGATCCCACCAGAGTGTAGAATAACATAAATTAATATACCAACCTCCACAGACCAAGATTGGATAAAGATCGAATAACTGGTTATGGAGGAGGCTGCTGATGGTACAAATATATATGCTTGCTCATCAACAGTTTGTCAAGCATTTTTATAATGATAAACTTAGAAAAGAAGATTTCCAAATCAGTCATCTCAAAAATCTAAAAATTATACAGACAATACATGAACAAACGAAACTGTGAGTCATTAAGGCGTATATAGGTTATGGATCCCTGATCATTTTCAGAATCAGAATGTCGTTTTCCTGGAAAACACAACTTTCCTGAGCTGCCATGCCACTTTTAGTAGCCACAAAGTAGTTTTTCCTGATGAAGTCAGTTCTCGGTATTGCATGACAACATTGGGGGCTGCTAGCATGATGTATTCCTCCAAATTTCGAGATGAATGGAGGTGATCGATGTTGTAGACTATTAAAGATAATTTTAATGCATCATGTTGATCATTGATCAATTTATGCTACTAAAATCAGTACTTTTCGTTACTCTTTGAGCCTCAAGATTTTCTTTCTCGTCCAAAAGTAATTGGTTTTCATCTAAAAATTGTGTAAAAAGGTGATGACCCTGAATTCAAAGCTCTATAATCATTCAAGACTTACAAATTCAAAGCTCTATAATCATTCAAAGCTCTATAATCATTCAAGACTTACAAATTCAAAGCTCTATAATCATTCAAGACTTCAGCACGAGTCACCTTTTTCCGCGTCTAGACACACCATGTGATCCATTTCTATATTGGATCCAAGAAAGATGGTTCAACTTCCAAGAAGTCCTTGTTAACCCAATAGACTCACGGCACCCATCGTTAAACTTTCGGTAGAAGGCTAGCTATGATCTCTCAAAAAGTCAAGATGGAACCACACAGCAAACTACACCAACCTTCGAGTACATTCCACTTGTGTCAAATTTGATCTACTCGCTTAGAACCATGACAAGATATACATGTATTAAATGAAGGCACGTATCTCTCTGAGATCACTTTTATAGTCATCGTCAATAGTACACAGCTCGTGAAATTCATAATTTTAACAGCTTTCGCATATACATGTTATCATTTCTAGCACCTGTTTCCATGCAGTTCAAGATTATAGTTTTCAAGTATATTAACAAGTATTCCCTTTGTTTGGACACCATATAAACGTTTAAAGCTATATGATCTCGAGATGAATCATCTTCAACCTTGCTATCTTCTTCCCTCTGATCTTACCAGATATATTTCTCACTACAATCATTTTCTTTAAATTCTATAAGCAAGCATACAACACTCATTAACACACAACACTCTTTTAAAAATTTATTTCTCCTACATGAACGCTTACTTAACCTGTCCAAGTTCAGTCTTCTCAACTTTCAGTCCATCAATCAATCTCAGAAAGAATCTTATCTCAGTGGGATTTTCAGCAAACCTCGTCAAAAAGTCAGTTCTTGCATGTGTTCCATGCTTAAGTGTATTATCAAGGAGCCTGTTCGAGCCACTCTCACGTGAAAAAGACGGAGAGAGTCTAGGTGTGTTGGGCTGATAAAAGCTCATGGGTAACCTATCGCAAGTGAGCCCATATGAAGCTGTGGAAATATGTTGCCCCGGGAAGAATGATCATTTGTAAGAGTAATTATTGTTGAATACCTGTTATTTAAGTAAAATAATTTTCTAACCCCTTTGTTTTAAAAAATTAATATCGACTCCCTTTATTTTCCTACTTGTTTGTAACTTGATTATTATTTCTCTAGAATGTATTTTATTTCTAATTAAAATTTGCATTCTCACCTACTACATAAAGTATTTAAAATGCATTTAAAAAGAGCAATTTAGAAACTTGTAAAAAAAAAAAAAAATTCAGCTTTAATCAAGGGACTAACTCATAATATCGTAAAATTGACAGGGCTAAATTATAATTACTCTTTGAGAAATGAGAATTATGCATTCTGACATCTTTGTTCGCCGTCTAAAATTGACAAGCTCGATACGTTCAATTTTTCTTACATTGAATTTTTGTCAAATCTCTGCTCGCTAGCAGCACGAGTCCTTCGGCTACTTTCCTGCCATAACGTCAGCCTCAACACAGCTGACATAAAGCTCTTCTTCGGCAGAAATTGTTTAGCATGCCCGACTTCATTGACCCAAAATGTTTTGCAAAATAGTCTCTCATCCATCCTCCATAGCCAGGCAAGTGAAGAACATGTGATCTCTGTCCTCACATTTTTTGGTTACATACCGCACAAGCGGCATCAATAACCCTGCTATTTTAACCTGTCTCGGCTTGGTGGGTGGCCTTCTCAAAAACTATATCTGGGCGCACATGCATAGGACCTTGGATTAAATCGAACCAATCTACCACGTTTCCCTTCTCTGAAATAATCCAAAAACCTCTCTGCAATACCGCCCTTTAGATGAGCTTGCAAGAAACGTGATCATCGTTCTCTACACCTCGGACAATAGCACCACAAATTGCATATTGAATTGCACCCATCTCGTCAGATGCAGCTGGAGGCCACTCCCAATCCACATTACAAATCACATCTGACACTTGCGGTTGTAGGCAAACCAGATTCATGAGTAAGCCTTGGGATTAAGTTCCCAGCAGAAGGACCTAGAGGGTACCGCTATACCACTACAGGAATGTGCTTCCAGCAGTTCCAATATTATGCTTCTTTTCGATTTGATCCTTGTTTAACTCGTCTTTCTTATGGAAAGAGAGGAAACTTGTATTGCAGGATAAGGCTATCTGATTTACATTTTTAATGACCGTATGCTACACAGTGATTTTAGGACAACCAGTTGCATGTTTTCGTTTAATAATACTATACAATTTGTAAAATCAATCCAACCTTTCTAATCGATATCATAAATTATTCACGGATGCTAGTTCACAATGCATCGTTTAACGACCTTGTTCCTGGTAAGTAGTGAATTGCCTGGAGTATTTAACTGGGATGCAACAGAGCAATAACTGGCATAATCTTCATGCCAGAAAGAGGCTAACCCATCACAGAATACTTTTTTCTATTCATGATAAGTTAAAGAGGAATTTACCTTCATCACCTTTCAGTTTTTAGTAGCATAATTATAAAACACAACATTTAGAAGCACAGTCAAGAGGATGCTAAGAAATTTAAGGTACGGATCCAACAAACAACATTCCTATTCTAAACGAAGGAACTAGTTCTAGAGGACAAATCTAGAAGTCAAACGATATGTACTTAACCAAGATGTCCTACACAAACGCAAGCACAACATTAATACCAAACAAGTCTAATTTAACCTTGACCTACACCCAGATACAGTCACCAAATTAACACATGATTGTCCAGCTGAAAGCAACTTGAGATCAGATGCCAAAAACTTTATTCTTTGGTGGTTTTGTTGATGAGAGACTTGTGAATGTGAGGGATGACACCACCACCAGCAATGGTTCCCTTGATGAGGGTATCCAGCTCCTCATCTCCTCTAATGGCCAGCTGAAGATGCCTTGGTGTGATTCTTTTCACTTTCAGATCCTTGCTAGCATTTCCAGCAAGCTCAAGAACCTCTGCTGTCAGATATTCAAGGATTGAAGCCAAGTAGACAGCAGCGGTGGCCCCAACTCGCCCGTGAGCTGAGATCCTTTGCTTTAGATGCCGGTGGATACGACCCACAGGAAACTACACCCATCGATCATAGACATAAGAAAACCATGTCAAATGAATCCCAACATCGTCAATAAATCATAACAGTCTTGAACAAATGCCACTGTGATAGAAATAAAAAACTTCTTTAACAGAATATATGCAGATAACCAAAATCTTACTCTATAAACTAAAGTAATGACCATATCTGTTCTTTCTACCCAAAACAAAAATACTTTAAATAAATTTTAAAACAAGATGGACTACCATTCTTCTGATTAGCTCAAGTCAGATACTAAAACCTATATTAACACACACTGGCAAGCTTAAGGATCTTTAAAATTACACGTTTCATTTCGTTAACAACACCTAATTATTTCTTCAAAATGTGTGTTTGTAATTTCATATGCCTAAAATTGGGATTCTATTTAAGCAGAAGAAGACCCACTTCCTGAAAATCACAGCCGTTTTCGTACAAAACCAGGAAGAAAAGGAACAAATACTGGCAATTATAAGACAGTTTTTGCAAGACATGACAATCCCAAACAAGCTGTAACATGTAATAAAAACTATCAAAGCAATGACCTTTGATTTACTGCTAGAATCAGTGAAATTAGCAATGATAAATGAACGCACGAAAATTAATTTGATTGGGCATATATTTTACCTGAATGCCAGCACGAGAAGAGCGAGAGACGGGCCTCTTCTTGTCCTTGTCCTTATCTTTGTCCTTGTTAGCCGCTGCAGTTGTTTTCGTTGCCAGAAGCCCTTTTCCTCCTTTCCCAGCCATCTTTCACCTTTCTTTTAAACAATTCAAATTCTCAGATTGATAATAGCTAACAAATAAAACAAAAGGCACAAAAAATTACAAAGCTGAAGAAAATTTGTAAAAGGCTGTGCCTCTAAGAGGCTGTTAGCAAAACATAGTTCGAAATTATTAGCAAAATCAGAGTAAAGATATAGGTAACCCCCAGAAATGAGAGCAACTGACAGAGATTTGTAGTTGAGAGAGAGAAAGAAAGAGATCTGGGCTGGACTTTTTAGGAAAAACGAGAAATTTGGAATTTGGAATATCTAAGCAAAATCCAGTAAAAATACTCTTAGAACTTAAGAGAATTCAAAAGAATTTGAACGTAAAGGAGTAGAGTAAAGAAAATATGGAAGACCCAAAATTCCAATTTAGAAAGAAAAAGAAAAAAAATCAGAGAGTTAGAGAGAGAGAGAGAGACCTGAGGAGCTTTGAATCTGGAGAGGAGAGGAGAGGGAACTGTAGAGATTGACTGAAAATAAGTGGCTAGCGTTTGGTGTTGAGGATTATAATAAATTTAACAAGGAAGGAGGGAATTTGAATGTGTAAAAACCCAAGGGGCGGCTTCTTTTGGTGGGAAATAATTCCCCAAATTTTCGATTTCGAAATTTTTGGCTTTGTTTCCCTTTCTAATTCTGTTCTTTGGGTTTTACCCTTGGAGGATGTTTGTTTTCCTGTTTAAAAAGCGTTTCTGAATTTTTTTTTTTTTCTTTTAAAATAATTTTTTTTAATTTTAAATTGTTTTGATTAATTGATATTTAAAATATTTATTTTTTAATATTTTTACCTTCTGCTGTAGCGTGACCTCGTAAAGTGGAAGCCCACTGCTCTGCTGTATTATTCAGTCAACAATAGAGCTCTCTGCTTCCTTCGCTCCTAAACCTACCCTCGAGCTCTCATGGGCTTGAGTTGGTGGGTTCCAAGGGTTTAACCGAACCCAAACCTCTTGAGAGGTGGGCTTGTGCAGGCTGAGCCCAAACCCACTATGAAAATTTTTTTGGTTCAGAGCTCTTAAAGCCCATTCCCGTAAAAAATCCTAAAGCACCAGCAAGCTTAGCATGCGATGTTCATAAAGCCTGGCATATGATATTCATCTTATAAAAGGTATTGAAAGCATCACTTTAGAAATGGATCTGCAGACATATCTCAGATTTCAATCCTGCGAAGTTGCTATTCGGAAGAAACTACGTTATGATGGTGAAATACTGAATTTTTCTTCGTTAAACTGGAATATGGATGCATGCATGTCAGCTACTTTTCATACTAACATTCGTTTCTGGAACCTTTCCATGTACAGGAATTCTTCAACGCACAAATTTATATCTGCTCTAGTGCAGAATGGCATTGGAAACACGACTCTAGGAACAAAATGGCCATGCTGGAATTTTATTTTGAAAGCAAAGATGTCATTTTTTTCCCAATCGAAATGGTCAAAATATTAAATTTTGGTTATTGAACATGCTTTATTTGCAACCATGATGTGTATCTTGGTTTATTACTGAGGGGATGTTGCAGTCGAAGCAAATATGGAGAGCATTGACTCTTGGAAGAATTTGGAAGAAATCATTCACGTATCAGATGGAGCCATGGTAGCCAGAAGAGATTTAGCTGCACAGATTCCATTAGAACAGGTCCCGTCAGAACAAAAGAAGATTTTTCTGCTCAGATAGCAAAATAAGCCTGTTGTTGTCACACCCCAGCTGTTTGAATCCATGGCCGATCCTATACCAACTAGAGCTGAAGTTGCTGGTGCATCTGAAGCAGTTTGACAGCGGGCGAATGGATAATTTGTGCTTTCTGATGGGTCAGCCATGGTTCATTTTCCTTAGAAGGCATTAGCTGGGGTAAGAAGTGTTGGTTTTGAGAATTGTGAGGTGGTGGAAGGAGGAGAAACTCCATGGAACCTCTAGTTATCTCACCTGTTGGTATATCAGAACAGAGATGCAGTTCAGCTGCCAAATTGGGCATGCTTTCATTCCCGTAAATTGGGTATGGCCAGATTTTGCATTTAATTTGCAGGGTTATATTTAGGGTCTCTTGTCATTCTTACATGGATTAATAAAAATTTTGGGAAAATAACACGTAATAAAAAAATAGCAAATATGAACACAATTGTTTCAAAATTCATATTGCCTACAAATTAATTAACACTTACAAAAATTAACCTAAATTTTATTTTATAAATATTCAAAGATCAAGATATGAGATTTAAAATTTAATTGCTCGAGAGAAAAACTGATTTGACATGAAAAAAAAATAATAAGCAATAAAAAAAAATAAAGAATGGGTCATTATGAATATATCAAAGCTTAGTTTTTGACATACTTGATATTATTAGAAAAATCACAATTAAATAATTTTAACTACACATTAAAAAACCACCACAATTAATTTAGGACCACCAAACAATATCGTAATTGGATATAAGTTTTATTCACAATTAATTTAGAATTAATCACAATCTTCTTTGATAATCTCTCAAAATATAGTAATAATTATCCCATTAAAATTTTTTAATTGCACCTAATGTGTCAAATTCCCAGTATCTCTAGTGACATATTTTTTATTTTTTATTTTTCTTTCTTGTTACAACACCTTATCTTTTTTGTTTTTTTTATAATTATATCTTGAGTCTTATCATGTAATTATTAGATTTTCATTATGTTTTTGCCATTGAATTTTAATTTTCTTTTATTAGATGTTCATAAAATTTTAAGTTAGTTTTTATTAAGATTAATTAATCAATTAATTAATTTGCAACATGCTTTTTGAAACAGGATTAAATAACCGTTACTGAAATAATAATTATGTATAAAATTGATATTTATATACACAGTCGTGTCCAAACTATTCTATTTATCAAATATGACTTTCAATCTATATCATCCTTCCAAATTTTTTGACAAATTGTGCCATTTTTTTTATAAAAAAAAATCCGGTTATAAAAGGATATTTTCCCAGGGGTCGATGTCACGAGAAGACATTAACATCAGTTTTCTCATCTTAAAGTCCTGTTTCTACAACTCATCGTTGATCTCATTGGTGCTACATAGAGATCTTCCAGGATTTTTTTTTTCCTGTATGTATTTGTTCCTGCGAGTCATGCTAAACCGTTGAAATTTTTCTCTTTGTTGATAACAAGGCAATCTTTTTTGGAATTTCAGATACCCCCAAATTGGAAGACGATGCATTTTTGGTTTTATATGGAAAATGGGCAGATGGCATCTCTTCTCTCCTGTTCTCGTCCTGACCTCCCAATCCTTGCATTTACATCGTCATTTTCTGTGCACAGGCGCTTTAACTTGCAGGGTGGTTTGATACCATTCTACCTTCTCTCTTTTTTTCCCTGTGATGTCAAGGCAAGCAATCTAAAAGGAACTTTTTTGGCTTCTTAATTCAAGAGAGGGATCATTGTGTCTGGTGAACTTATCATTGTTGCCTGTCCTTCAGTCCGTTCCAAGTGATTGATGTTCCCTGAACGTAATGTTCTTCTGGTTATACCTATACGGTTGCCTTCTAAAGTCCTAACTCATTTTAGTTCAGGTATTTCTTAATTTATGCACACTAATAAATCGAGATATCCAATAAAGCGAGTTATGAACATGACAAATTCTGATCGTCTGAGGATGTGAAGGAGATCATTGATACCACCTGCTATTCTTTTTCAGCTTCATCGAGGCGAAACTCTAGCTAGAGAAATGCGCCTTGAGAGCCAGTACATCAGTACATGCTTTACTTTATTTCTTTTTTCCTGTACGCTGACAGTATCAACAGATGCAAGTATTTTTTTGCTAGTTGTGAACTTGTAGTTTAGCTTTGGCTGCGGTAGTGGTAGGAAGGAGTTTTGGACAGGCAATAAGATTGGCCTGTACACTCGCTTGTCACTCTGTTTCCGGTCAGCACTTGGCAATCTTGTGATCAAATATACATCAAGGGCCATTACTATTGTTTTGATTTGCAGAGATCAAGTTGATTGGAATCAATTGTACAGATACTTTTTTATAGATTTTTTGTTGTTTCAATTAACAAGGGAAAATGTTCTTGTTTTCGTTTTTCTTTTACCTCCCAGTTCAGTTTAGTAAGAATGCAGTCTGTGAGCAGCATTGCTTGTTGCTATACATGTTACTACCATACATCATCGCCTTTCTTACTAGTTCCGCTGTAATATTTTTGCATGCCTGGCTCTACCCACCATTAATGGCGCAGTGAAATATTTATCCCATGCCGTATAGGCGTCAACAATATCAAGAACAAAGAGGACTTTGTGCCCGTATGGTGCTCGGTGACATGGTTCCTCATGGCGCTGGGCTCTTTATTGACCATCGTGACTCCATCTCTGGGCTCTGGTATACTCTTTTACCATGAGTTTAAATGACAGTGATCATATAGCAGTTCAAGAGAATTACTTTTTGGTGTATATATGATGTAGTTTGCGACAGAAAATCTTAAGATACTCTCTAGGAGTAACTAGTATTTCTTTTTAGCAGGAAGAATTATGATGCTCTTCAGATTTTATGATTTCTCCATTGAAAAGTTGGATGACTATAGGGTACATGTAATTCTTTCTATAAAAAAGCGAAGCTGTGCGTGCTAAATTGGTTTGATTTTTGAGAAATTCTTATGCACATCTGATTTACGAAATCATCACAGCCCATGATCATTGAAACTTGAATGTTCCCGATTCCAGGTAGAGAACTGGCGATAGCCATATAGGATGGGTGGCAAAACCAAGCCCTTGCTGGCCCATTTTCCTGAACCCCGCCATTGATCGATCATCCAGCGTCCGTATGTTCTTTCGCAGATAGCACTCGCAAGGCATCATGCGTAGGTGATTGATGGCTCTGTGAAAATTGCCACCCTCAGACGCGTTAAGAGGTGCAATAGGTAGTGTGGTGGAAGGGAAATCTAACGGGTGTTGACAAAAAAGTAGACAAGAATAAAGCAAATCCCAAATGTGGAGAAAACGAGGAGATTGTGTTGTGTTCCCCTGAGATCAATTTGTCGTCATGTTGATCATTAAGAATTCGAGGAAAAGAATGGAGTCGTTGATCAAGGGACCAAAAAGAAAGGCAGCCAATGGGTCCGAGCCCTAAAGCGTTCTCGGAAAACATCATTAACTTTGCCCCAAGTCAAGAAAACTTGTGCTTTTGTAGTTGGCAAGCTAATTGAGTAGCTTGCTGCCAAAAACCTTTTTGCTTTACTCATTTTAAAATAGTTTACCCAATGAAAACTTCCCACATGTTCGTTCTTGTTTCTTTAAATCTTATCTTATCTTCCTTTTTTTAACTTTTTTTTCTTAGAAAATGTTTGTTTTTAAGCTACAACCATGTTTTCAAAGACTCTTCAATTTTTTTAATAAATTATAAAAAATAAAAAGATATTTTCTTAGAAATTATTTGGTAACGCGGTGCAAATCATGTTTCTAAAAAATTTAAATTTTTTTTGTTAAAATTTAATATAATTTATATATTTCGAATCATTTTAATGTGTTAGTATCAAAAATAATTTTTAAAAAATAAAAACATATTATTAATATATATTTTATTATTAAAATTTATTTAAAAAACAATTATTACCACACTCTATCAAATATTAATATATCTATAAATAAAAACCACCGGTATTCGAATCCTGCTGTCAACAGGATAAATAAAGGGTATCATTGTTCTTTCAATAAGACAAAGACATGTGTGGTATTGCTTGAATTGCAAGATATAACATTTTGTAAAAGCCACCGGAAATGTAAAACCAGGGGCCACAAATTTTAAATAACCATGGATTGATGTTGCAGAAAGGACATGCCTGACTGTGACTCATCATGTAATTCACAGCCCACAGAAAGAGGCACCGCGTGGCTCATCAAGAAAGGAATAATTGCGAAACTAGGTATAGCTTATAAAAAAAAAGACGATGATTACCAAACTATAAATTGCACGACCTTATTTTGTTTTTTTATTATGAATAAAAAAAGAATTATTCATCCTCTAGTATCCATCACATGTGAGTTTTTTTTTTTTTAATAGTATTAATAATTAATCAATCCCACGTAACTCCAAACATCAAATGATGGGTTTAATTCAGAATACTCTTATCCCGCATAGTACAAGCGAATAAATTAAAAAATATATTATTATTTATGGGGCCTAGGAGAATAAAAAGAGTAATTATTTTTTAAATAATTTTTCAAATTAAAATACATATTAATGATTTTATTTATTTTTTAAAAATTATTTTTGACATCGACATATCAAAATAATCCAAAACATATAAATCATATTAAATTTTTTTAAAAAATATTTAAAATTTTTAGAAATAAAATCTACACCGTATTCCTAAATATATTTTAAAAACTAATTTTAACATGAGATTTTTGACTTTTGAGATGAACTCAAGGCTCCTACCATGCTTTTAAATGAGTTCTATGAAATATGTAATAAGAATAGAATAATTTTTTTTATTTTTTATTTTTAAATTGTTTTAATATACTATTATTAAAATAATTATTTTAAAATTAAAAAAATATTATTTTAATATATTAAAAAAACATTTTTATCGCATCTACTATTAAAGGACAGAAAAAAGATGTGGTTCGAATAAAGTCTAAAGGCTAGCCTCTGTTTTTCCACCCTCTCCTGCGATATTTTTCCTCTCTATGACAGTTTGTTGTTATGTTAGTTTTTGTTTTTTTGTTTAACTATTTAATAACTATAGAATTAATTAGTTGATTAATTAAATAGTTTCGGTTTTTGCATTGACTTATAATTCTGTTTAAAATTTTGGTTTTATAAAGGTTAAAATAATACATTTTTATTTATAAAATCTTATATTTTTATTTATTTTGCAAACAAGAATTAATCTTATAACAATTTTAACTAAAATTTTAAGTAGATATATATTTATTCAAACTTATATTTTAAAAATCATAACTAAAAATATTTTTTAAAATTTACCTTTTCTATACGATAACATCAAAAACTACGTAGAACACATTAAGAGGGGGTTTAAAAATGTGATTGTAATTGCTCTATAAAAAACAATTTTGCTTTGAAATTCATTAAAATAATATTTTTTTAAAAAAATTATTTTTAATATCGGTATATTAAAATGATCTAAAAAATAAAAAAAATTAATTTAAAGTAAAAGAAATATAAAATTTTTAATTTTTTTTAAAAACGCCTCTGAAAATTAAAACAAATAAGATTTAAATAATCTTTGTTTTTGCAGGAATACTTAAAAAAATTAAAATTTTTAATTTTTTTAATATATAGATATCAAAAATAAATTCTAAAAATTAAAAGAATTATTTTAATATATTAAAAAAAAATTTCAAAAACTAACCACCTACATAATACCCATCATTACCTAAATCTTCGTTACGATGTTACGACCGTACCACCAAAAGGTAACGGGGAGCAAAATAACTAGAAAGGAAGGAAGAGAGGGCAGCATTGCAATTTTCTCAGTTACTGTACCTGGTACGATCCCATAATAGATGTGACAACTCATCTAAACTACCACCTCATTATACAGCTGAGAAGGGCCCACAACTGATCAAATCTACAAACTCTGGCCTCAAATGAGCGGTGCTGATGCAAAATATTAATTCATAGACTCATCAGACGGAGCCAATTATTCATGGGCCCAGCTAAATTCTTGCCCCGTCTTTGACAAACAAACTCAAGTACAGGTAGTCTTTGTTGTGTAGCGATAAAGTAAATGGGTTTTCTTGTGCAGATAGAATCATTCTGTGTGGACCACATAGATGTAAACTACTGTCTCTATGGGGTCCAATTCAATCACTCGGCTGTCCTTCCATTGTTGGAGCCCACATCAACTATTGAGTCCAATTTGAGTGTGTAATAGCTTTTCATTTTTTATTTTTAAAAAATATCTTATTTGAAAAAATATAAAATTAATATTTTTTATTTTTCCTGATTTTTTTTGTAAAAAAAAATTAACATCACACCTAAATAACAAACACATAAAATAGACATTATTTAGAAGTTCTTTCTATTATTATTATTATTATTATTATTATTAAAAAGGTAAAAAGTGACTATGAGAGAAGAATGCATCTCCCTACTCTTGTAATGACAACAAACAAACTCTTAACCATAATCGTGGAAATAAATATATGAAAATGACACTATACGAGGTTACATGACAATAACCTTCAAGTACATGAGATGGCTATTATATATATATATATATATATATATATAATTGAAGGTATAAGGATATTTTTCGATTAAATTTTACACATTAAAACAGAATTATTCTCTGATAGAGTCTTAACAATCCACAGTACATTGATAAGAAATTAATTTCTTACAAACTCAAGGTGACTTCCTAGGAATGGAGGAGATCAATTTAATAAATTCTTTTTATTTTTATTTTTATTTTTTTTGTTAGTTGTGGGTGTATAGATCAGTTTACATGCATTTTAATAATTAATTTCTTGTGTTAGATCATGAAGTTAATGATTATATAAATTTATAATAACTCTAAAATTTATAATAATTAATGATTTCTAGAAAACAAATAAAAAAGTTAAAACCAATTTAATTACTTGCACATAGGATCCTTTGCTTTGTCCCGTGTAAAACGTGAAGTCTTGCTTCATCGAAAATCGATGTCGAGGGAGATGTGCGGCAAACGTCCACACACATGGAGTATAGTG
>Ga0325410_1002003_pt1 | contig 22762 bp, 9 predicted proteins | sample PopdelMetagenome_16_FD_206182 | JGI IMG/M metagenome (GOLD analysis project Ga0325410, IMG submission 206182) | Populus deltoides microbial communities from Bellville, Georgia, United States - Xylem-PdIQD-R3 | ecosystem: Host-associated > Plants > Phyllosphere > Stem > Wood/Secondary xylem...
AATATATAAAACCAAATCACCTATTTTTACACAATAATACTTTGTTTTATTCATTGGACAATTAAAACTATAACTTTAATCCTAGACCTCATCGCTTTTTATTTTTATTTTTATTTACTAAAAAAATTATCAGACACTCTTTGATAAATAATCATAATGTTTTATATGCATTGATGAGATTATCAAAATCATTTGACAAAAAAAAAAAAACAATCGAAGAGTCCATTATTAAATTAAATGAATACATATATCTAGTGCTTACACAAAAAAAGGGCATTTTTCTTATAATCTAAAAAAAATGTGTAAAAAAGAAAAAAAAAGGAAATAGGTAGGAGTTAAATAATTTCTAGGATAACTGAAATTCTTTATAATTTGAAGACTAACAATGGAACCAATTCGGAACCAATTCTTTACAAGAATTTATTTCAACTATATTTTAGTAAATTGAATTGATTTGATTTATTAATTGAATTTTTTCATATAAAATAAGCTTTAAAATTATAGAATTCATTTAACTTGAGTCAGAAAAACACATCATTTATAATTTAATTTATTCTTATTCCTAAAAAACATTATTTCAAATATACTTGCGAGAGAGAAAAGGAAAGATATTAGCGAGATTAATTTTTAATTAATTAGTTATGAAGTAAATCACACCTTCTTTTACCATGATTTGCAAATCTAAAAAATTCCTCATTTTAATTAGTGGTAGGATTTTTTTATATTATTTAGATAAAAATTAGATAAATAATATTAAAATTATTTATTTTCTACTTGAATCTAAAATCCTCAAACCACATTTGAGAAATAACACCGTGGCTGATTTGTACTTATTTATTAAAAAAACACCAAATAAATGAACGAACGAACGAACGAACGAACGAAGCTGACATCTTCCATTTCTATACTCAAGACGATCGGGTAGATTTTTGAGGTGTGTGAAAGAGAAAGAGAAACCAGCTCAAAAGAAGAAAGAAATACTCACAACCCCTAGTGTCACGGCCAAGTCTGGTATTTTATTTCTCTGTCCTTGTCTTCCTTTATTTATTTTGCTTTGCTATGAATAATCATATTTGGTAGATTGCAATTTCTCCTTAATGGAAAAGGGTTTGATTTTTAACTGTTTGCATTCAATTTGGTTGAAACCCATGTTTTATTTTTGGTGAATTTGATGTGTTTTGATGCAGAATTTGATTTACCAAGATGACCCCAGTTTGCCCTTTTGTGAAAGCTTCAAGGCCTGATGATGGGTCATCAAGAAAACCAGGGGAATGTCCGGAAAAACACGCGGCCGAGCATGAGGGAGGAGGGAAAGCGAAGAAAGAATCTGTTGGTGCATCTGCTACCGTTTCGCCGAAATGCCCTTTCGGATATGATTCTCAGACATTTAAATTGGGACCTCATAGTTGTATGATATGCCAGGCACTTCTTTTTGATTGTAGTAAATGCGTGCCATGTTCTCATGTTTATTGCAAGTAAGGAGATGCCAGAATGAAACTCTATGCTATGATGTTTATTTGCTTTTGTCTGTGTTTCATAGTGGTTTGTGTAATGTTTGTGAATCGGTTTCTTTTTATTGGATTAGAGTTTGTATTTCGCGATTCAAGGACTGTCCATTGTGTGGAGCTGATATTGAGAGGATTGAAGCTGATACGGATCTCCAGAGTGTAGTTGATCGGTTCGTTGATGGTCATGCTAGAATCAAGAGGTCCCATGTTGACATGGATAAAGAGGGGAAAGTAGGTGAGAATAAAAAAGTGATATACGAGGATGTTTCTTTGGAGAGAGGTGCTTTCTTGGTGCAACAAGCCATGAGGGTGAGTTGAGCTTATTATCATACCTTCACTGAGTTTCCATTGTCCTTCTAATAGATGTTATTTTTAGGTTCCCTGGGATTATCCATAGGAGTGAAATACTCGCCCAAACTTTTTTATATCAACATTGTTATTTTGTCTTAGATACGATTACCTCATCAAAATTGTCAAGGTATTCTATATTAGCAGAAAGCTTCTCATTAATTTCTTTTCCATTCTGCTGCTTTCTTCTCCAGTTCAGAACTTATCCTTAACTATCTTTTATGTTCGTGGTTGGTGTCTAATTAGTTGTTATTGGAACTTCTAGTTGACTGTTCTCTTTTTTTTGACCTTTCATGTGTAGGCATTTCGTGCACAGAATGTGGAAAGTGCCAGATCAAGACTGAGTCTTTGTGCAGAAGACATCCGAGGTCAGATAGAAATAGCAGGGAGCACATCAGAATTGTGTTCACAGCTTGGAGCAGTGCTGGGAATGCTTGGGGACTGCTGGTCTGTCATCTCTCTTTTTCTTTAGTTTGTTGCTAGTAACTCATTATATGCTGCAAGTTCTTGTGTTTGGAAAGCTAATCTTGTTGGAGCAAGCACACAATGGCTTAAGGACAACGGTAGAATGAAAAGGATTAAACAGCAACATCTGAATTTGGCTAGCGAATTGAGATAACGGATTCCTTTAGCCAACTCCAACTAGTTTGGGACAAAGTTAAGGAGAAAAATAATTCTGATATGGTATTAAGATGTAGTTGAATTGAATGGAGAAATTGAAACTGAACTGGGGCTGGGGAAACCAAGTTGTTTTCTCAGTAAGATCATATATTTATCTTGAATTTTTTTTATAAGCACCGAACTATTTGGATTAAGTTATAAGCATCAAACTATTTAGATAAAGTTATTGCTTAAAAAAAAGATGTTCACATAAGGACACTCTTCACGTGGTTAAAACCTCGATGCAATGAAAATATGTTTCTAAAAACAATCTATCTCATTTTCACTAAAAGAAGTTGAGGAACCCATGCACTTTTGAATAGATGATGAAATGATTGAACTATATTCATTTTTTAAGAGCGTTCTTTCCATGGGTTGTGCTGTCATCCAAGTATTCCTAAAGAACCAACTCCTTGCCATCAAAGTGGCTTTTCATTTTCCATAAACAATTATATGATGGACAAGTTGATTAAAGATGTTAAATTGTTATTGCAATGCTACTTTGCACCATGGTTTTGCATTGATGAAATTGTTGAGGTTGCTGACTTATAGTTGGAATAACTCCCGCAGCATGGTTTGCACCGATGAACTAGGAATTACTAAGCCTGAATCATCTTTATCACACTCAAAAGGATTGTCACGTCCTTGAGTAGACAAAGGAATCTGATCTTGTAAATGATAGTTTTAAGGACATGCAACCGATATTAGAGGCTATCTATTCTAAATCAGTATGTTTTGCTGATTTCTTAAAAAATTCTTATGGGTTTCAATCTCTTCTTTCAAAGTAATGGTTGGGTCCTCATTAATTTACTTTGACTAAAATCTCTACTTATCATGTCTATTCCAGTCGATCAATGGGGGATGCTGGCTCTGCAGTTTCTTACTTTGAAGAGAGTGTAGAATTCCTATCAAAATTGCCTGCAGCTGATCTGGAGGTTAAAATTTCACCAGTGTCGGTGCCTGTGTATTGTAGACGCGATTTTACCCTCCCAACCCTAATTCTTTTGGAATTTTTTCCTTGCAGATCATGCATACACTTTCTGTTTCACTTAATAAAATTGGAGATCTCAAATATTATGACGGGCATCTGGAAGCTGCAAGATCTTACTATATCCGTTCTCTTAATGTGCGACGTGATGCCATCAAACATCATCCTAGTGTTTCATCCCAGGTCAGCATCCATTTCTTTTTCTCCTAGCACGTGCCATCTACGTTGTTTATTATCATTTATCATGCTTTAGGACTTGAGGTACAGGTGGATTTGTGATACGTTCTACGACTCTGAGGTGGACTCTTGTATAGCAATGAGAGGGACCATGGCCTCCCAGTTTTGAGATTTTTCATGACTGTTTTGCATGATACTCTATAAAGAGCATTTTTTTCTGCATGCTTGCCTTCCTAATGAAAGCATAAGACATGAGCCTTGTACTCGTCTTTCTTTCCAATCCACAATAATGTGATAAAACAGCATGCGTGCTTATGCTTGTTTGAGAAGCTTCATATTTCCAGGCTTCCTTTGTATTTAATATTCTCTATCCTTCCTTTAATTACAGACCCTGGATGTGGCTGTTTCCCTTGCAAAAGTTGCCGATGTGGACAGGACTATTGGTAACGAGGATGCTGCACTGGCTAGATTTCACGAGGCCATAAAATTGTTGGAATCCTTGACATTAAAGCCTGAGGAAGCTGGCCTGGAGCAACGGGTAGGCATTCTATGTGGGCTTGTTAACTATCATAATTATCTGGAATCTAGATCCTAAGCAAGTGACTGATAATTAGTTTGCAATCGCAGCGTCTTTCAGTTCTGGAATTTCTTAACAATCAACTCGCAGAGAAACAGTCTGGCTGAACTTCCCAGAGTCTGATATCATGCAGAGGAGAATCAATCAACACAAAGATAATCCTTTTTCTGTATATATGGAGAGTTAACTTTTATTTGTAATAAGCACGGTCAAGCAAACAATGGCAATCATCCATGGATTCAAAAGCTTTCTGAGGAGAGGCAGACCTGGAGCATGGGTGTTGGCCATATCCCATGCTATTTCTTTTGCAAATTTACCCAACCTGGATTTAGTATTACACAAGTAATTCAAGAATGTTACCTGCAAGTGGTCTTCGTGCGACACTTATGTCTTATGGCCATGGATCAGATGAGCGCTGCCTTTGATGTGCGAATACGGTTCTTCCACTCCTTGTTTTTTTAACTCTGTTGATATGCATTTTTTCCTTGTGAACAAAAGTAACTTCCTGGGCTCGTCCCAGTTATTTTAATGGAATGCACATAAATATTTGCACGCAACACTTATCGACATACGTTGACCTTAAATTTGCAGGCTTGTTGGCTCCAATAATCTTTGCACTTGTGCCAACAATATTGGTGCTATGTAATATTATGTCTATGCATTTGTTTGAAAAAATATTAAATTGAAATTTTTTTAATATTTTATGATGATTTTTATGTTTTTATGTTAAAAATAAAAAAATCTAGAAAAATAAATTATTTTAATATATTTTTAATTGAAATGTTTTTTAAAAATACATTGCATTATAATCAGATAGATATTTAGTTCTTTGCTTTAATTGTTACTAAATAATTGATTGTGTTGTGGGTTAGAGTAATTCTTTTAATGTAAATAAATATTTGCAAATGTGTTTTCTAATAAGAAAAAAAATTAAACTATGCCATGGTTATCTAATATGAACAAGGCAAATTAATTATAAAAATATAATTTGATTAAAAAAATTTCAAGATTATTATTTTTTAAATACTGAGATAATATATTGAATCAACCCTAGGTCATGAGAACAATAACTTCATAAAAAATAAATCAAAATAAATTCTGAAGTTTAATTTTTAATCAACACAATATTGAAGGATGAAATTAAAAAAAAAATCAATTAAAAAAAAGATAAAAAAACTCCAGTTAACCTACAAAACTCCCAATACAAATTACGAGACTAAGATAACAATATAAAAATCAAATTAAAATAAATTATAAAGTTCAATTCTCAATAACTCAATATTGAAAGACGAGATTGAAAAAAAAATTAAAGATTAGAATCAACCTGAGTTAACTTACAATCCAATCATGAGTTTGAGATAATCTTACAGAAAAAAATTAAAATAAATTATAAAACTCAATTTCCAATTAAACCAATGTTGAATGATAAATTAAAAAAAATCAATTAAAAAACTCAAGTCAACCCAAAGTTAACCCGTCAGACTCATGATCAAAATCACGAGACTAAAAACTTTTATAAAAAATAAATTGAAATAAATTATAAAACTCAATTCTAATAAACTCATTAATAAATAAAACTGAAAAAAAATTAAAAACTCGAGAAAATAATTTCTATCAATTTGTGAGGAGGTGAGCAATATATTCAGCAAACATAACATCGTTTTGGACTCGTCAAAACAATTACCCGTGGCTACTATATTAATGTTGTGGGTCTAAATAATATGCAAGCTTGTCCGTCCTACATGGATTGTAATAATTTCTAGTAACATCATGGACTGCCCAGCTCTGGAAACTTTCGCATGGAGTGGCTTGTGCATGATTCGATCAGTTCCAAACTAAGGTGGAGAGAGGAAAAGAAACCACGGGCAAGTTCTTGCTTTTTTGGTTGACAGTCGAGGTTCCCTAGTATCAATTTTCATGGATCAAGGCTTACCTGATCGGATTCTCGATCTTGAGATGATAACATAAAACCACTTATGATCTAACCCAACACCGTACGTGAGCCCCCATTAATTAACATCCATTATATATTGTCACCAGACATGCCCCATTCAGGGAGGGTATGCCGATGTATGGAGGAAAAACTTTCTTGTACAAGAAATAAAAAATTGAAAACGAGGACTTGAAAGGAAAAGTATAACATCTACATTCAATTCAAAATAGGAAAAAGGAAAGAAGAGACACCAGCCGTAATTGACCGGATGAACATACCTCGTGAGCACGAACGCCCTGTGTCGAAGTGGCATCACATCTACATAGGCGACAGAATCAGAAAAGGTAAAAAACTTGAAAAATTAGTGGTTAAAGGAAACAATTTCCATGATAGGAAGGGAAAACAAGAATGACTGAAATTTCATCCCTTCTCCTTTCTATTATCAACAAATACAAAGAATAAAGTAGGGGTTAATGTACAAAATAATCTATTTCCAACTGGCCCACCTCTAAAACACCAAGTAAACATCATGATTTACATCTTTGTTCTAAAAAGAATCGATACCCTAAAATTATCTATCAAACCACCACCACCACCACACCTTTTAATGACCCCCTTGGCATAGTACCCTATCTAAATTTCTAGTATCATCCCTCTTAAAAACTTTTGACTCTTTGAGAGGAGGGAGGGTCTACAAAAAAAAAAAAAAAAAAATCCACACAACACCTTCTCCATAGCAGACATTTGGGTTTTACAAAATATCTGCTTCACATGATTTGGGTAACAAAGTCTAAAGACTGCAGAAGAAACATGTTCCCTTGTGTCAATGAGCAACAAAACCATGTGTTTGTGTACAACTGTGTATGAAGCATGCGTATGGCAATTCTTCAAATCAAAATCTTCTGCAGGTGTAATTCAGTCCCCAAAGCAAAGCAGAGCAACAAGCAAAGACATTGGAACTATTTGACACGAAATTCATGCCTGAAAACCGTCAGATTTTGAGTAAATTTATCCCTGTTCTTTGAATCCAAGCTTCGAGTAACATCTGCCATCAGTTTATCAAAACAAAGGGCAAGCCGCTGATGTTGATCCACAGGCTGCAGGATGACGCAAAGAAAGTGTCAGCAGAGGGATGGCATTTTAGAAACAGGAGGCAGCATAATAGATGATAGAAAAGCACCATTAATTTACAGTAGTTTCAACTGTTCAAGTCCAACCCCCACAACTAAATGCAGCCTCCTATTTACTCCTAATAGCTTACTCTGGGATTGCATGAATTTTGTGAAACTAAAATGCCATGCAAACCGTGCTGTTCTTTTCCAGTTACGAATATAATATGAAATGAAATGACTGTCTACAATTTGACTATCAACACCTGGTGGTCACCAGAAACTATGAACAGTTATGGCTGACAGGTAATCATTGGTCAAAAAGGTTTATCATAACCTCTGGACAGGAGTAATATGAGGGGGTTTACCAGCTGCTAAGCCCTATATCAAACATTAACAGAATATGCACCAAAGCAAACTACTAACTAAAGTGTCAGGCACAAATCCTCTCCATTGCCGCTACTTTTGGGGACAGTTTTCAGTATAAATTTGACCTGTCATAAATTACATTTACATGATAGCAGAGTTACTTGGAATTTAATTCCCTGTCAACTTGTTTACCTGCCCAGAATTTATTTTTGTTGTATAAGGTTATGGGGTTTCTTTATTTGTATTTGATCGGTAAGGGGGCTAGGAGACGGGCCATTGGTTATGGGTCAGGTGTTTACTTGTGTGCGAGAAGTAACTCTAGCTTCGATACATTATTTTAGTTCCACCCACATAGAGTTAACAAGCTATAATAAAACACAGTATAGCTATAACAAATACAAACTTGAACCAAAATGACTATCTATTTAAAATAGAGAAATGATATTTGACAAGAAAAAAGAAGATTCAGTTTCAAGAAGATTGTGAGCCATTAGATGGTGATCTTAATTTGGGACCCGGTGGCGGGTCCTACTAATCTAATGACTTGTATGTGTTTTTGAAACTTATTCTCTTCAAAATAATAGTTGTATAACCAGGTAGACACTAACTACAATTTTTTAAAAATTAAGAGAAAACATCTTCATGACAATAAGTGCAGTAAATATTTCACCTGTGAAGCCAAGATTTGAGCTTTCAAATCGGAGAATATCTGCAAAGTGACAGTGCTTATCTCAGACACATATTAAAAAGAAAGGACAGTACAAACTCTGTAACTAAACAAGCAACTCAAAGGAAGATCCAAAGTCATCCAAATCAAATATATGAATCGCCACAACCATGTTAACTTCCTATTGTCAAATAATAAGCAAACATAAAATAAAAGTTGTAACTCAAAGAAACTGAGTTTAGAGAAGACAACTATCAACAACAGCATAAGGCTTTGCCATAGACTATTACCTGCTCACTAATGATAGTTAAGCTCAGCATGGGTCTGCTAAGACTCCACTGGTTGCCACAGTCCTCAAATAAAACAATCTCAAACAGAGTCTTCAGTATCTGCAAATACAAGGAAACTATTCAAGTTACCCAAGTGTACAACATGCAAAAACAACAGCATGAAAATAAAATCTAAAACTGCACAAAATTAAGCAAATAAGAAGAAAGCTCCAAAAGACAAAGCATGTTATATGAATTCTATATTTGGTGCCAGAAGACATGGTCAATAATAAAAAAAATGTGATTTGATTTCACATCAAAACATGCAAAAAGGAGCTCGCACTGAACAGCCATTGAAATATAACAGATGATTCAGCTTACAAGAGATGTCAAATATAGGATGTTTATCACTTGAATAAGCAACTGATAAGAACTCCGTTAGCAAATAATAAAAATTAATTAACTGATGCACACATCATTTGCTAAGGTCAAAACACCAACACAGTAACAACCAAGCAAGAGCAGTAAGAGATTCAACAGCCTGAGAGTCATTTAATTCTGGTGCATGAGTAACAATTACCAGGGAATTAAGTAAAAAAGCAATAGGAAAAAAAAGGAACTGTTTATTCTGTAAAAGTAATGAAGAAGAACAATCGAAAGAAAGTGGCTTTCTGAAACTTTTTTTTTTTTTAAACATACAATATCAAGATCTCAGAATGAGTTGTCCACTGTTAAATTAAAGAAAAAAATATTAACACAAGGTAATAATTCAGATCGGCATTTTCTCTGACTTATCCTTTATTTCCACCCTTCCTTGCTTCCAAACAAGGGTTAGTAGTTAACCATCCATCCTCTTTCTGTCCTTACACCTCGTCACAACAAACTCTCATAAAAGAAGGAAAAGAAAATTATAGCTTCTAAGGTCTTGCACGATCAACATCTAAAATATTTCTCGCTGAGAAAAGAAATACTCAAAAATCAACATACAATATAATGATCTCAGAGTGAGTTATCCCCTGTTACATTAAAGAAAAAATAGCAACACAGTAATAAGTCAGATCCACATTTTCTCTGACTTATCCTTTATTTCCACTGTTCCTTAGTTAACCATCCATCCTCTTTCTGTCATTATACCTCGTCACAGCAAACTCTCATAACAGAAGGAAAGGAAAATTATAGCTTCTAAGGTCTTGCACAATCGACATCTAAAATATTTCTTGCTGAGAAAAGAAAAACTCAAAAATCAAAATAAAAAAAATCACCATATACAGATAAGTGAAAAATCTTTGGCAGGCAGGCAGGGCACCACACCATCAAGTACACTACAGAAAAAAAAACTTATGCCAGACTTGTTTAGCCACACAAGACTTGAAAATAATGTTATGGAGGGGTACTGTAATAAAGAATAGCCTGACTAACCTCTGGAAACAAATTGGGGCAGTCTGCAATATGACGAGCAAGATTAATTGCAGTGGGTGAAGTGGGTACCTCCCCCATTGTGATGTTGTTGAAGTAATAAGCAGCCAAATTGTCGACAGCAGATGCACACTGAAAAGTTCAGTTTTTTAGCTTAAATGCAGGGAATCAGCAGAATAAATCAAATATACATGGTGTCACATTCTGATACGCCAGGAGTGTTGGCATGTCATATCGCCATGCATAAATGACAGGGTAAGCTAGTGAGAGGAGTGATGCCATCTGCAGTATTGGCATGACATACCTGTGATGAGATATTCGTATCCAGACCTTTAAGACCTGATTCCAGGGAACCAGCAATATGCATGAAGGTGTTTGTATCCAGATTCAATACGAAAACAATGTGACTGCTGAATAGAACCTCCAAGAATGCAAAGTATGCCCTTGTTAGCTGCAAGGAAATGCCAAATACATGAACTTACCATTAGAAGTGGAAAAATAGAATAGCAGGCAAAATTGACAAGAGAATCAACCAAACACCTAATGGTAAGCTAAAAATCAAGCATCAGCCAAAATAAGGATAATAAGAATAAAAGTCTGATAACAAAAAATCAAATCTGAAAAATTTTTGAAAAAGAAAGAACGCAAGTGCAGACATGTGCATACAAGCACAGTAGAGCCATGCTAGCAGGTTTCTAGGAACAACACCTGTAAGAAGGAAAACCTAAGGATCAAGCAAAGGGTTCTTAGGAGTTACACACCTAAGATGGATTCCATCACAACACTAAAAGCATAATTGCTGGGAAATTCTTTCATGAACCCTTTCTAAAAACAAAGCACTAAAGGCTTCATAAACTAAATGTACTCCTCACAAAGCCATGTCATAGTTGCATACCTAATCCAACAACAATCCAAGACTCCTAAACAAAATAATGTTACCACTCCTGTTTAGAATACGAAGACCCAGAAAACAACAAGTTTTAGGACAGATAATAAAAAATAAAAATAACACCTTGGAATTCCAGCCAACATGGAAATTACCCTATCTTTGAAAAATTACATAAAAATACAAGAATTTTGCTTGAATTGTTGTCTGCATCAACCACGGAGGTGCTGAACAATCACCAAGTACAAAAGGTAAAATAAGGCACCCGGTTGATCCACATTGTCATCTAAATTTGCAAAATATTTTAGTGTGTGCAAGAAATGTCTGGTTCTAATCTGATCATAAAACAATGAGAATATTGAAGAAGAGTGATCTGTGATCCAATCCTAACTTTGTGCAAGAAATATTCTAATCCAATCGGATTAAAACTTAGAATACTTAAAGCCAGAAATGCGCAGATTCAACTCTACATCACAGATTCCTAATTTTGCCGCAAACACCCTGACCTCAGAAAGTCTAAAATAACCAAAATGACAACCACAGCTTCACACAACAGCTTCCACAAAAAATATATTCATGAAACAAAGCAGCAAATAAGTTCAACTGCAAATGGCATATATAAAATTGATTCACCTTTCCTATCTACCAACAGTCACAATCTTAACCAGGAAACTTCTCACTGGCCAAAAAATTGAAAGAGAATTAGTTCCATTACTGTCCAATTCTTCTTAGCGAGATTTTTCAATAGCATCTCTTTCCATCAAGAACATTTTATAAAACTCTTGGACTCCCAAACCAGCACCCATCTAAATACCTTATAAAACTCTTGGACTCCCGAACCAGCACCCATCTAAATACCCATTCCGATAAGTTTAACCCTTTCTATGAATCTCTATTGACGCATTCCAAACATATGGGACTTACCAAAATATCCCACTTAACTAGCGCCATAACTCCCCACTGGACAAAAAAAGAGAACCAGGAATTGAACATTTGGTGGTAATTTGCCACACCAAGAATTGTATCAGAAAAGAGTGAAAAAGCATTACCCACAAGAAAGCTCGCATTAAGCATAAAGTCACAATCCTTCCTAACAAATTTCCACACCCACACGTCATAAGGCTCTCTTAATTCCTATGAATTCCAAAAAATGCTCCTCCCTGTATTTGACTTGAATAACCTTTCTCCAGATATGATACCTCTCCAACATAAATCTTCAGATCTGTTTTCATAATTGACTCATCAAAGGCATGAGAATTTGATTCCCAGCCCTCCTGTACTAACAGAAAAACTAACAGGTCCATTTTGCCAAATGACCTTTTAATCGTTATACTACATTTATTCAAAGTAACCTACCTTAGGTCCTTTCCTACCTTCTTTGCTAGAATAATGAACAGTGGATGGCAGATGTAAATACACAAAACTAGAAAGCATCCTCTTGATAGGTATCAGCCTCGCTTCCCTTAAAAAAGATAATCCCTCCACCAACCTGCTAACTTCTCAAACCTCTAAATAATGAGATCCCAGGTAGTTTAAAAACCTTCGAAGTTTGGATATTCATCCCATGGGGAAGAACAAGATAATCCCTCCATGGATAGCAACAGCCACTAACCTTGCATCAATATGTTAGCCAATATGTTCCAGGGAGCCCCACCAACTAAGAGAATCATCTCAATCTTAACTAAATTAACCACCTCTACAACCAGATAAATATGCCAAAACAAGGCGTGCTTAAAATGTAGTGTAATAGAACCCCCAAGTCCTTAACAGAAAAGGACATGCAAACACACAAGCACGTGTACATACAAAACTAAACCTTGCAGGGTAACAAAAACAAGCACACACAAATCAATAAACTAATAGGGAATGTGGAGGAATACATGATGCAGGAAAACACCAATGGAGTGTGACTAGCAGCCAAGAAGTCCTACATACCTTTCGAAATGCCAATATATCAGCAAGAGGAATTGAGAGTGTCATCTTTAGAGCAATATCAAGTGCATCAGAGAGTGCTCTATCACCATACAGTTCAAAGACACCAAAGTTGACATAGTTTCCAGCGAGAGCTGCCAATAAGTGGCAAACACAAGAACATCAACACATTATATATATATATATATATTTGGAAGGTTGCGGTTCAGTGAATATTCAGCCAGTAAGGAAACAAATGAACAGCAAAAAGTCATCAATTAACTCAACTTACTGCCATCCCTACCATTCAAATATAAGAAATACACATTTGCAACAAAGAATATAAATTACAAATGCCACAAAACAACATAAAAATGAATCAAACTTAATAAAAATTACTGTCTCATTAGACATCTAGGGAAAACAGATGGGTAGCAGTTTGATAATAAGAGAAGTTCTTTTCAAGCAAATAAATAAAGTGCTAGACAGTAGACATTTGTATTTTTTCTAAGTAAACGTCTTCAGGCGTGAGCATGCACAATTCTTCAGCCCAATGTACCTTGACAACTTCTCTAAGAATAGTTTGTATATAAAAATTCATCACGTAAATATAAAATACCAGCAACAAACTCAATGCAAAAGGTAAGTAAACAAAATTCAAGCAACCTTCATCAATCACAGCATACAAATCCACCAATTAACAATAATAAGAGGGTCATATGTTAACCTCTTGAGAGAATGGTTAGGCAAATCCATATCCCCTTGTATTTGTAGCCATATATGTCAGCAACATTTGGAAGAGATAAAATCCTCGTTCCATAGGCTACAATTAATTTGCTGACTTCCCGGAAAAGAAGAATGCCATTAGGAGATGATGAATCAAAAGTTAAACGTTGGGCCTTGTTCAACACAAATTCAGCCATGAATTTTAATAAAGGGGTTGTCACCTGCAGCACCAAATCAAATAATGACATTTCTATATAGGAAACAATGAAATCAGACTAACAATCTATAATATGTGGATAAGATAGGCAAAGTCACATTTCATTTGCTCTCTTCCTGCACCTTATTGCAAGAGATAAAGTAGTCAGTGGTTCCAGAACATATTACAAATTTGACTAAAAAATTGCATGGAAGATGCCACAAACGGTTTCATTAGAAGATTCTAAACAAGGTTCTTTAAGTTGAGAATTAGATAAATCATGATAAAAAAAATGTCACCTAAGATGTCGAATCTCTCTCATATTCCATACCTCTGGTGTGTCTGTCCAATGTGAGATGCCTTTCAAGAGAAGCGGCATGTGAGCAGGATACAGCCAATCAAATAAAAGCCCATATGTTCTTCGACTGAGATAGCAGAAGAAAGGACATGAAACCTAACTGTTCATCAATCATAGACATCATACCTAAAATATATACCAACCTATTTGTGGCCATAGCAATTCCTCTAAGATCCCTCATTAACCCAATTAGTGCATACTTCACCGCATCAGTCCGAAACATCGAATCAGGAGTTGTTTCCAACCTTAAAAAAACCTAAAACACAATAAACATTATTTAGGTAATTAATGAAATTCTAGGAAAAAAGCTTTTTCATTCCGAGGAATTGACAAGATTCTAGAAACATTTTTTTACAAGGGGGTCAGGAGAGTACTTGCAAAAGTGGTTCCATCGAAGACTTGAATTTCACTGGGCTATCCTCCATAAATATTAACCAGCCAATAGTATAATAGAAGGTTGTTCTGCTACGAGAGCTTCTATATTCTTCTAAGAAGGGAAAATGTTCCCTCTAAAAATTCAAAAGAATATTTAATATTAATAACAAATTAAAAGAAGAATGATTAAGCGAACAATCTGTGTCAGATCTGGAATTACAGTATGGTTGGCAACTATAAATTTGATAGCATCCAGTTTCAGAAGCAGCTTTCCAGTCATATACCTTAACAAAAAGGGTAATAAAAATAAATAAGTGAAGAATGCTCGGTCAGACAACCAATCACTGTTGATGAAAATAAACTAACTTTGTCAAAACATAACAACTAACACTACTACTTTCAGCCAAACAAGGAAGCAGTATACTAACCCGGATGCCAGCTCCAAGAATAAGCTTAATGTATGATTAATGACCTCCTCACTCTAAATCAAGCATAAACAAAGGCATGAAAAAAAAACAAAACAAAACAAAACTTTCTGAAAAACAGAATGAACACAAATCAAGGAAAAATCCAAAATGAAGCATTCACCTCTGTATAACACTTTAAATTTGTAGCTATTTTTGAAACAATCACATTCAATAGTAGTAGATGATCACTGAGTCCAAGAAGTTCAGACAAACGAGCATATAGCTGCTGCAGCACAGAGAAAAAGACTTGAGAATATTGACAAGTGCAAAGCTTGTAACAAAGACAAATAAGAACCCCATTACCTTAGATGAGTGCACAGCCTGATCGCCAACATAAGACTTACGGAAATGCTGAAAGAAGGTAAGAATCGCTCGATCAAGTCTTTGCTTGCTTAATTCACCATATCTCTGTTAAATACAAGGGTAATGAGCAAACCAACAAAACCAATGCCAAGGTTGTTATTAAGAAATCAGTGGAACTTAGTTTGAAGATAATGGAACCAAAAATGCCAAAAATGCATGACCACGGAGATGGTAAGCAAATGTTTTTTTTTAGACCAATGATTTAACAAGGTCTTTCTTCATAGCTTTTTTTTTTTTTTTGGGGGGGGGGGGGAATAAAAATACCATTCTTCTCTTAACAAAAAAGGAAGGAAAAGGCAAATATGCACCTATGCAAATTGTAGGTGTAACTTCATGCATATATAGTAACTGCAGTTACAAACAAAACCTTAGGCAGATCAAGTGTTAATGATAAATTGATAACCAAGAGGATAGACATGACAGCATATTAAACATCTCATGGAATCTCCCTACGTTAAACTAGAGTGAAAAAGCAAAATAAAGTATCAACTTTGAGCACAGTAATGAACAGTACAATATTGTACTAAGTTCCATAAAATAAGTGGTGAGCCATGTTATACATATTCCATGGTGACCCCAAGCCTGTCTGAGAATATTTGAAAAAGAAAGAATCCTATCTCCCAACTGGGTAAAGATGCCAAAGTGACGAATTCTATAATGATATTACAATAACCCATCACCCCATATGCCCATACCACATGACAGCAAACAATTAACAAATTGAAATGCAAGCAACAAGTTGCCAATAATGACACATTTTAACCCTCCAATAAACTAAAGCATAAATCTGTAGCTTGAAATCTCTACAATGAAGAAACGAGAAAATTTCAGCCTCCAAAACCAACCATGGCAGGACAGTTTTGACAATGAGCAAACATAAAAGATCATTTCTGGCATGTGGAAAAGCAATTAACTTAAATACAATGAAGATGATGTAATGACCCTATTATTAGGCAAAAGGTCAAAAGTGACAGATTCAAGTCAAACCAAGAAGGGTGCCAGGCAAGGTTTAATGAACTTCAGGAAGAGACTACCAAGGGCTTGTAAGAAGAGTTGATGATTGTCGGTATATTAGTGGTTTTATTCACGTCTTGCTGGAGTTGCTTTTTGACACCAAAATATTGGTCTTTGAAATAAGTCTACTAAAATGTGCCTCAAAGCAATTGTATAGAAGCAAAATATGAGAATGGGTCAATGCATCATTCTGTTCAAATCTTATTTTTTAGCTTCTAGTGAGTAGTTCACTTTTTTTAAAACCAAAAGTGAGCTGTATCTGTTTTTTTTTAAAAAAAAAGGGTTAAAAACAAGTCAATATCAAATGATACAGTATTTTTCCAAAATCCATCCTTTCAATGTGTCGATCTGCTGGTTTGTGAGATGATATGCCCAGTACACCTATGCTGCAGAACCTAGCAATGTCAACGTCCATGAAACTACTCGGTTTTGATTCAGCAATAATTTTTAGAACCAGAAGATAAGATGTAGACCACGTTGCTTCTAACATACATGAAACTTTAAATCAACACAAATACAAATAACAATAACAAAGTGTACTCCCTTGCATCTCAGAAGCAAAGCTCCAACCAACTTGATCGATTTTTTTACATGCACAAACTATAAAAGGACTAATAAATTGAATAGTAAAAATTAGATTTGTAAATTAATAAATATACATTAGAGTGATTCAAACACGAAAATGGTGTGTGAATGCTGTGTGAATAAACCAATATTTGAATAGATAACATGATGCAACAATCATTAAAGATTGTGTATCAATGCTGTGCTAATGCATAAACAAAAGACTCTCATATGCTGTTTAAACAGAAAACGAGAAGAAAAACAATTTTACACTACATTCCATTTCATATTACAGTTCATTATTGTTGGTATACCTGGCTATGTAGCCCACTGTCAGTAACATTTATTAATTGCAAAACACGAGCTGAAAGTTCTGCATCAAGCACTTCTTGCGACTCCACGCTGCATGAGATACACAGCAAATACATTGGTAATTGCAAATACATATGTATGTTATTCCAATCACAAATTGCAAAATATATAGATATATAGATATCTATATATGACAAGAAAAAAGAAAAACAGAATTACCTACAGCCAGTAGATTGTTTAATTTTAAGAATAGCAGCAATGATATGAACAATCCAAGAAAGTTTTGCCTCAATAACAGCAAGTTCATTGTTATCAGCAGTCTGTAGCCGTGCTCTTTCCTGTATAAGCCATTCAAAAATAATGTTTAAGATTATTTATCATGTTAAGTTCCAAAAATAGTCAACATTCCAAGAATATCTCATCCAATACACTTATCGTACGGTGTATGATTGCAGAATAGGCTCCATTGTGTTTATTATATAAAAACTGCTGCTTTGATACTGCAAAAATGAATGGGTAGAAATAATCATAACAAACCCCTAGCCTTGATTGGCTGATAAGATCAAGAGATTCGCACACATGCAATTCATGAAACTAAAATTAATTTTATCTGGAACTTCAAAACCAAGAAAACTCCAGGCTGGATAACTGACAGGGAGGCCATCACATATCATATATAGAAACTTCAAACCAGACCTGAAATCTGCAAAGATAAGGAAAGCAATCTAGCTGGTCTTGAAGAAGCTCAACATTGTCTAATGGATCTTCATCGTCAGTGAATCCAGCCTGCAGAAAAAAGAGCAGCAAACAGGAACTCAACATTTTATGTAGAATTTTAAGAAGAATCAGAATATCAATCCTAGAAACAAGCAGACCTGCACAGAGTTAAATCTTGATGTTATAAAGCCCTCAGTAATTTTGGGCACAAACTCATCAAGCAAACTAGGTGCCTCGCCCTTCAAGTATGGTACAGATGTCACCAATCTGGACCACAACCCTAGAAGATAATATACACTGCTGCTGGCCCACTGGTAAGACATAAACTTAATCAGCAGATAAGTTGCAAAATGTGTAGTATGGATTCTAAGCATAATGTTTCAGGCACATGAGCAAGGAATAATTATGGTTGCAAGGAACAGGCATCCCGTTGTTAAACATAGATGCAGTTATATATAATGAAGGCCAGGTATGACTAGTTTTTTAAACACTTCAGGCAATAAACACTGACCCACCTGCCAAGACTGCAAAGACTTTAAAGTGAATTCTGCCACCAACTGTATCCAATCACTGTAGCCTTCCACGTTCACAAGCTCTGACAACTGCAGTAAATTTTATGTGTTTCAAAAGGAGTCAGGTTTATGGAATGAACATAATTAAAAAGCATCATGCAAAACTATGAACATATGCCAGCAAATCCATCCCATGCACATGCACAAGCATGCAGCTATACAACATCAAGTGGCAGTCTCTACAGACAAGTGAGTGTGTCCACGCGAACAAACCTATAAGTTGAAGACCAATAGCATGGGAAAATGCAGAACAAGAAAACAAAACATAGGACAAGAGACTGATTTAAAAAATGTGATAATACAATAAATTACCTGATAATTCACTCTGAAACGTCCAAGAAGACGACAATACTCATGATAATTATCATGATCAGCAAGACCTAATAACAACAATATCACGCCACAATCAGTGAAAGAGAAGCAAACTGGGGGGATGGACAACACGTGTAAAATTTGAGATAAGAAATTGGCTAGCTGATGGCTACAAAAACAGAATTAAGGTTTAGAGAAACCAGCACAACTAAATTACCACATTCGTGTACCATTTACACACCTGAATTGACATTTTGATTCCTGGGACTCAAAATCCCTTTAGAATTAAAAGTGAAAGCAGTAAAAGACAACAGAACTGTTTAACAAGTATTCACTAAGCACAATTAAAATCTAAAGACAAACAGATTGAAAACACTTAATACCAACATAGTTACAGAAATTCCTCTCAAGAAGTCCACATGCCATTTAAAGCATGCTTTAACTGGGAACTAATACAAATTCACATCATAATTCATATAGGTTTGTCTAAGTTTGCGCATGCAATGACCAAATAGTGGCTAAACCTTTAACTGATGCGATCCAAGCAACACCAAGAGATCCGTTAGAGGTTATGGTTGGTGCAGTGAAAAGACTTAGGGCTAAGAGGTTCAAAGAAACTTTCAATAGACTTCTTCAATGGGGGTGAACTTCAAGAAAATATTAAATAATAAAAAACAAGCCTTGATTAATTTAATTCATGTTCAAGAAGGATTTGCAGGTGGGCATGCCAACATTACAAAAAGATTGGAATAAGAAGATTCAAATTTGTCAGTTTTAACCTTTCGCTATTGTTTTGGTCATAATTAGAGCTACAAAAGGAATTTTAATGTGATTCTAGATGCATTGGAAAATAGACATCCATATCTTTCTAGTGATATATGGCACGCTTTCTAATTCATTATGACGGGAGAAACATGCATTTTAAGTTGAGCTTCGATTCTGCCAGCAAATTATGAAAACTTTAGACTTGTTTAAATTAGTTGGGCTATAACTTTAGTTCTCTAAGACAGGTTCTTGTTGAATCAAGTTGCAAACCATTCAAATTTGATTTTAGCGTATCTTGGAAGGTGTCCGCATCATTACCAATGGCCAATTTTCCACACTAAAACTTATTCTCAACAATGACGAGAGGGAAAAAAAAAAATAGAAACCCACACAGAAATGCATGGATTTATATTTGAATTTTTTAAAGATAAAACAAAATTATATTGCAATATCCTCCAAATAAATACAAAATCTTAGTGGAGAATAAGAAACACTCCAAAGAGAAGACACCACAAAAAAAGAGGAGGTAACAGCAAAGAAACCAAAACCAACAAAATAATAAGAAATCCTCCAAAGAGAAGACACCAAAACAAAAAAAAAAGAAAAAAAAAAGGAGGTAACAGCAAAGAAACCAAAACCAACGAAATGAATGTGCATTATATTTGAATAACCATTTGGTAAAATTACATGATTATACTAAAAGGAAAAGGAAGAAGGTAACATCACCTCGTCCTGTTTGTAGAATTTCCTTGGTTCCTGTCATCAAATGGGCCAAAAACTTGGAACGGGCAGCATCATTTGTGAACAAAGAGCGTCGTACTGATGCTAATCGAACCAAGCATTCCAGAGCCTAGAAACAAAACCAATAAGAACCCAGAGCAATGAGGAGTAAAGCAGCAAACAAACACCTAAATCCACATCTCAAAGAGTGACAGCATCTTTCAGTTTATTTACATCCAACATTTTTTTTTTATCATTTGAAGTGTAAAATACCATTAAAAAAAGCACTATAAGTACCACTACTATATAGAATGAGATGAACTGCATGCAAAAACTCCAATATGCACCATGTACAAAGTTACAAAAGTACTAAACGATCAGCATGGTTAAGATGTCCTCCTAATTAGCAAAATTTGTAATGTTTGCCAACAATTTATAGGCTTAAGACCAAACATTAAGCAAAGATTCTTCCCTCAGAACTCATTTGCTTCCCTAAGCAAAAAAAATAAAATTACTAAAGAAGGATGCATTATTAGCATGGGAAGAATGCACAAGATGAGATAAAAATAAGAGATCCTCCAAAGTAACAAAGAAGATCAAGAAACCAAACTCAATATAGAATAGACACCAATCCTGCTGAATACTAGCAAGAACAGCACCCTTGAAAGCCCCTAAAAGATGCAAGGAACATAACTAATCCTTAAATTCTAGCATGCTGATAACAGATGAAGCCGCGCCATAAAATCTTCCTCCAAGACACAAAGGAAGTCAACAAATCCGCCATCCTACTCAGAATTCACCTCAAAACCAAATAATATAATTTCTTCCACAAAAATAGCCAACATACAAACCCAAATATCATTTTTGTGTAGAACTAAAAAAATTGACAAGACCTCCATGCATTTAACTCCACCATGACCCGCAAGAAACCCATAGCTCTACACACCAAGACCCGAAAGATCCTAACATACAAACATTAACAAATTCAAGATCTTCCTCACAAAGATTGATTCAATGTACCAAGATTTTAAACTTTTAGCATAGACTACTAGCTAAAAAGAACGATGCTAATGCATAATGAAGCAGGTAAGGAAGAATATTACAGGAGCTTTACAGATCACGGTCAATACTCTAACAATGAATCATAAAAATTTATAGCACGTGGATCATAGGAAAAGAAGCAGCACACCAACTGACCTCTTTTGAACGAGGAGATGTTGTAATGGCATAATAATCAAAAAAGATCTGCAAAGTTGATGGATCCTCTAAAACAGGCCTCCAGGACGACGGTATCTACAGAATTACCATATATTTGCTTGTAACAATCCAATCCATAAACAGCATATATAGCACATTCTAGTGTTATGTAATTACAATTTAAAAAATCATACAGTACTAGAATAAGTAATCAAAACCTGAATGGTACCAAACTCCTCTGAACTTTCATCAATTGATGTCCCAACAAAATCAAAAGATAAACATTTTAGCGAAAGAGAAAGTGCCAACTCTTGCAATCGACTCGTAACTGTACCAGACATAATGCAAACTATCAGAATGACTAATAAAGAAATTAGCTACAACTGGCACATAGTTTATTGGTGGGTGGGCATAGGAAACATTAAACCATTACCGTCATTTTTCAGTTGACTCAATGATGTTAAAGAAATTTGGAATATTTGAAAAAGCGACTGGTCCCTAAAGGAGCAAGCTACCCTTCGATGATTTGTTGAAGGCAACCCTGAATTTGGCTGAGAATTTGCACAATAAGAAATACACAAGCAAATATCAGTAATCAGACAACATCACAATGATGGTGGTGGTGGTGGTGGTGGTGGTGGTGAACAATACTAACAATGAAAACAACAGCTAAGTGATAGAAAAGAGAGGACGTACAAGGAAAAGGTTCATATTCAAACTGCAAAAGTAAGATATTTATGTCTTGCTCTAGTGGTGAAGCTGATCTATGAAAACCATCACATAGCATATTGTAGAAAGGAGTTTTACAAGGAATAAACGGGTGAGATTTTCTAAGGAAACTGTTAAGTAATAGAAATAAGAACTACAATAAAACTCTAAGGTTGGAGATGTCAGGTCTTTCATTCACTTCAGTATATATGAGGTTTATTGGTTATCTACATACAATGCAATATTAAATATAAGTACTTGAAATGACAACATTCACTTGTCCCCAAAACAATGATGTATAGAGTGTTTTAAAGTCGAAATGTAGTCGCGTTACTCCATTTTTTTAACCAAGTGGATGAAGCATGAAGCCCCACTTTGAAGCGTGATGCAAGATACTAAAACTTACCCTCATGTTTCTTCTTCTACCTTTTCTTTTCATTCTTTCTTTCTTTTCTTTCTTTCTTTTCTTTGTTTTTTTGAGAACCTTACCCTCATATTTTTATTAAAGATGTTGGAGGCTTAAAAGCTTATGGGGCCTCCTCATATCCAATGAATCGTTAAACCGTAGGAAATCATCC
>Ga0325410_1002009_pt1 | contig 22722 bp, 12 predicted proteins | sample PopdelMetagenome_16_FD_206182 | JGI IMG/M metagenome (GOLD analysis project Ga0325410, IMG submission 206182) | Populus deltoides microbial communities from Bellville, Georgia, United States - Xylem-PdIQD-R3 | ecosystem: Host-associated > Plants > Phyllosphere > Stem > Wood/Secondary xylem...
CTCCAGGTTTTGTTGATTCTGCTCTCCCCTCTCATGTGTGCCGATTGCATAAATCTCTATATGGTTTAAAACAGGCTCCGCGAGCTTGGTACACTCGTCTGAATGATTTCCTGTTATCTATTGGTTTCCGTGCCTCTAAGGTGGATACCTCATTATTTATCTTCTTTGTTGGTGCTGATATTTGTTATTTTCTGGTCTATGTTGATGATATTCTGCTTACGCGTAGTAACTCTCTTCTGCTCTAACGCCTCATTCAGCTACTGAGCTCAGAATTTAAGCTTCGTGACTTGGGTTCTGTTCATTACTTTTTGGGTATTGAGGTTCAGTCTACTAGTATGGGTCTTATGCTCCGCCAGCATAAATATATACTTGACATTCTCACTCGGGCTAGTATGCTATCTTGCAAACCTGTTGATACCCCTATGTCTACATCCAAAGCTACCATTCTGCCCGATCCATTGTTTTCTGATGCTACCCGCTTTCGTCAAATTGTGGGTGCTCTTCAGTGTCTCACTTTTACGCGCCCAGATATTTGCTTTGCTGTTAACAGAGTCTGTCAGTTTATGCATGCTCCTACAGATTCTCATTGGGCTACCGTGAAACGCATCTTGCGTTATCTTCGGGGTACGGCATCATATGGCTTACATATTACTCGCAATTCTTCTTTTGCTTTACATGGTTTTACAGATGCAGATTGGGCCGGCAGTGTTGAGGACAGAAAATCTACGGGTGGTTACCTTGTGTTTTTTGGTCAGACGCCGATTTCATGGAAATCTGGTAAGCAACGCACAGTTGCTCGCTCTTCTACTGAGGCTGAGTACAAAGCCTTAGCTGATGGCGCTGCTGAGGTTATCTGGCTTCAGTATTTATTAACAGATCTCCAGATTCCGTCTACTTCTGCTCCTATTATCTGGTGTGACAACCTTGGTGCCACTTATTTATCTGCGAATCCTATTTTTCATGCTCGCACAAAACATGTTGAGGTCAATTATCATTTTGTCCGAGATAAAGTTGTAAAGAAGGAGATTCAGATTCGTTTTATTTCCTCCCAGGATCAACTTGCCGATGTCTTCACTAAGCCACTTCCTACTTCTTCATTTACTGCTTTTCATTTCAAGCTTCGGGTTGATCCTCCACCCTCAGCTTGAGAGGGCATATTATAGAATGTACTTATATAGGAAATATTGTATACAGGAAATATTGTAGACATACTCTTGTGTGGTAACCTCCACCATTACTATTGTATATTGCCCTACCTATATATATAGAAAGGGTTGGCTAACCATTAGGTTAAGCCTCCCAATTATTCTCAACTAGAACAATTCTCATATTTCTGTGACAATCTAAGAAATTTGATCCAATCAATTTGTTAGCATCAAGTATGCTTCGTAGGAATGTGTTACTACTCATTTTGATCTACCAATCTATTTATATAAAGGTAATGAGATTTAGTTTCATGTATACAGATTTATATTCAAATTTAGATACGGACTTTAATTGTAATTTGATCTACCATTATTTTCTTGCAAATTAATAGTCATCCTTATTAATTCAGGAAATCTCACTTAGATTTTCATAGTGAGCTAGGATCCCATTTAATTTATCCAACCTTAAGTGACTCAACAAATCAAAATAAATTCAATGAGATAAATAATATAGTTTATCAATCACATCTCTATGTGATTCCTAGATCAGTTATGTGACAACTCTTTATCTAAATATATCTTATGTGTTTCACCTAACTCATGCTTCTAATCTTATATGATAATAAGTAACTCATCCAAATCATATAGGTTAATTAAGTATAACTCAATTTTATAGCATTAAACATTTTCAAATAACGGTAACCTTGAGTGACTCAACAAGTTATCCATGAATAAAAATCTGATTTTATGCATATAAAATTAGAAGACAACTTCTTATATTCTCAACATGTACTTAATATTTTAATGAAGAATTTAATAATTAAACAGATCTCATTAAAAACATGGCATAACAGATATATATATATATATATATCATCCACCCCTAGTATGACATTCTAACTGGATGATTGTGGACATATTTAAGCTAATTCCCTCAAGTTATTAAAGGGAATTAGATGGTCAAATCCTAAGTAGTTGTAGCAAGTCTTGATAAGTCCATTGCAAGCACTCTGGTCGTAGTTTTCATCACTATTTCTTTATTTCTCTTGGATTACATAATAATTTTTTTTATCTAAATTCTTACATTTTTAAATTACATAACATTTATATAATTACTTTAAAAACCTCAAGTTACATTCGAGGGGAATTAGATGAGAAAAGAATTACAATCTAAAAGAAAAAACAAAGATAAGGCAGGATATGCAAACCCTAATTAATAAAATTACAATCATTCAACCATTAAATAAAAGCATAATCACATTGGTCTTTAACGTTCATAACCATCCATCATGCATATGACCTATTAATATGCATAATAAAATTATTGCATGCTTCAATTCTAATTATTGGCTTTATGTGTAATTTTTAAAAATAATATTTCTAACATTTAGAAATATTAAATCAAATCCAATTTTATAATTTCCCAATCAAAAAAAAAATATTTAACATAATTTCCATGAAATTTGTTTTTAAAAATTTAATAAGAAAATTAATCACATTAAAATTCTTATTAATATCCTAAACTATTTTAGGATTAATTAAAATAAAATGTTTTGGCTTAAAAAACTCATTATTTTAGAAAAACCATTTTTCTAAATATTATTTAATTAAACCATTTAATTAAATAAATCTTAATCCTATTAGGATATCATACAACTCAAAAAACTAAATTAAACATTTTAATTCAATCCTAATCTAATTAGGAAAATTAATTATATACTTAATTTAATTTAGAATTTCAATTTTAATATAAAATTATTATTTTATACATGGAGGCCTAAAATTGTAATTTTAGCACCATATATACCAAAAAGTAATTAGATATAATTTTCAGGTGTAGAATTGTAATTTTATCCCTCAAAGAACCCTAAAAAGGCTGCAGGGGTAGAATCATAAATTCTACCCCTTCTTCTTGTTGCAGCACCCTTGCTGCTGCTGGAATTGGCTGCCCACACCAATTCTACCCTCAGCAGCGACAGCAGTGCTGCCACTTCACCTGGCGGCACTGTAGGGCAACAACCCTCGCACTACCCCATTTTACCACTATCGTGGCCTTTTGCCAGTAGAGTTTGCCAACACAACCAAGCATACCAGCCACGCTGGCGCCGCTGCTGGCTGTTGTAACAACCACCTAAAACTATATTTTTATAAATTCAATGGTGGATTCCAACCAGAATACCAAATTTCAGCCATATTCAGATAATGTGGCCAGAATGGTAGCCATTCTTTTAAAAACAAAATCATGAGAGAGAAAATACTTTCGAGAAAAATAATTTTTGCACATAAAATTAATTTAAAATTAACACCAATAACAAATAAAATAAACAATCAACAACTCTAATTGTTCTAACAAAGGCTCCGCTACCACTGTTAGGTTTCTCGAATATCATGCATGTTGCCAAAACTATGAAACAAAATTATTTAGGAGTCCATATGATCTCATTAGACAGATCTATAGTTGTATAGAGATTTATTACCTGAAGATCTGATCTTCTTCGGCTTTGAATAATTCTTTAAAGGATGAGTTGTCATAAATCAAAAGTCGTTCAATTGTCCGGCTTCCAACAATAATCCACACAAATCACCCGTGATAAATCTCATAAATCCCTATTTAAGAAAAAGAGATTGTTATACCTAGAGTGTTAGATCTAATTCTATATTTTTATATAGTTTTTATGTCTAATAGATAATAACACCTAAAATAAGAGTTATAGCTTACTATTTAGAGGACGATCTAAAAAACCCTATAAATTAGAAAATATCAATTTGTTCCCTGAATAATATGCATATATTAATTCAAGACAATTTTAGAATTAACTTAATCAAGTCCTCACTTAATTAATCCATGTATTAATTATATTATAATCTTTAATTTCTAAAATATATTTTAATCAAGTCATATTTAATTAATTATCACAGTTTAATTTCTAACTAATGGTTCTTAATGTGTGTAACTCATTAAGTTCCTATATGTTGATCCAAATATAAATTCCAATTCTAATTAAATAGAATTAAATAAAAAAACAATTTAATTTGATATCAATTAAACAACTGATTTATTTATATTTTAAGATCAAGTGCATCATCGTCTAGCAACGTGTTATGTTCCCCTAAATATTAGAAAAGTAATTAATGGTTTGATTAACCTTCAGTTACCAATTCTCATTATAATTAATATCATTTCATCAATAATATTCCAATTTAATATTAAAGCATGGAGTATGTCTGTCATGTTAAATCATGTTTGTTCTCTATATAATTATCATTGATCATTTGAATAAGATTTAAAACTCTTTTCAAATCTTATTCCATGTTGACCAAAGATTTCTCAGTCAATATTGTTTGAGAATAGATGAAATATTTTTCCTAATACACCAAGGGTAATGGATCCTTCTTCGATCACTCAAATACATTCATATAGTTCATGATATACCCAATGTCTGTCCTTTTATTACCTCGATTAAGATAACATGTAACAAGATCAAAGTATATCATTTTTTTATATAAAATAATTTAGTGATCTCAAGTCTAAGGATTACTTACACAACCGTCACGTGAGCCTTTCCACAGACATAGGTGATCTCTCCATATAGAATTCTCATGCAGGTCAGTTCAGTGTACATATCTTATGACAAGCACCTATATATTTGTTCTAGGTATCCCCTATACCTCAGCTTATGAGAATAATTATTTCCTTTCATAAAGGAAAGAACATGATATGTATCAGTCTTTACAGCTCTAATGAATGTCCAATATTTAAGAGAGCATCGACAACGAGCATTTTAAGAACAATACTTTGATGCAGTAGGAATCCCATAATTATAAAAATTTTATAATTTCATTTGCAAAGCATTTTTTTCTCCCATAGACTTTATCTTTACTTTAGATTCATTAATCTAATATTATATTAATATTAAAAATAAATATGTATTTACATGAATATAATAATGTCACATGTAACCAACCAATTGGCTATAGGGCATATTAAATTAACAGGTGAAAAAATCTTAGAGTGATTACAAAGCTCTGTAAAAGCTACCCTCTTTCTTTGTTTTATAGGCTATGTATCATTGATGAAGATAACGAAACCAACCTTTAAGAACATATGGCTAGGAAGCGTGCCTTTATTTAATACTTATATATTTTATCCTTGTGGTTGTTAGTGAGTAGATCAGATTTTATGTAGCAATAATTCATATGGAGTATTAGTTGGCTTTAAGGTGTAGCTGTCAAGTTCGAGGTTGGGCTTGTACAGGATCTCAAAGTGTTTTTTGTTTAGGGGTGTTTTCTTATTAAGCTTTAGTGATTCCTCAAGTCTAGCTTGATGATAAGTGTTGTGGACTTGTTGAGTTATTAGGGTTTTTAGAGGCCTTAATTGATTATCCTAGTTTTAATGAAGCATTAAGCCACATGATATGCTAGGGCTTAAATGGATGTGAGCTCATTTAGGCCTTGGAATTCCTAAATGAATTTTATGACCCATCATGGCTTTATACTTATGTTTCCTATAGGACTTGTCTCAAGTTTTAAGATATTGGTCATATGATTGGGGGTGTAGACCTTAGGTATATCAGTTTCCCTACAAGTTTTTATGGTGTGGTTGGCATAAAGACATTACCCATTACGAGGTATGTCATGCCTCATTTCACATTTAGGGGTAGTGTGTATTTTCTTTATGCATTCCTTTATCTCTTTTGCATTCATTCAAAGTGATCCTTGCGAGTCTTTTCATATATGTCACTTGATCATTGTCTATTATTCCTTTAACAATCTTATCATTTTATCTCCCTAGAAGCCTTATTATGATAGAGCATATACTAAAAACTTAGAGGCTAGCACATAGGTGTATGAAAGAAACCTAATAGTTGGTGTCTTTTGAAATTCTAAATACATGTCATCCATCTATTATGTGTGCCACTAATATGTTGGGTTTCTCAAAATTCTTAGATATAGTGAAAATGATAATTTAATTTTTTTTTTCATAAGTTCAAGGATCTCATTAGATAATCTAAGGCCGTTTATGATTTTTGTTAAGATTACTTTAGGCTGAATTGTCGCAAACTACAAGTCATTCAAGTGTCCAGCCTATAATTATAATCCACATAAACCACAAGTAAGAAATACCCTAAAATCAATTTAGAAGAGAAAGATCATTATGTTTTTGAGTGCTAGCTCTTTCTTTTTATGTTTTAAGTGTTTTTATATCAAATATTCTATATGATAGCTTTCTATCTGACCACATCATATCTTCATTAAAAATTATAAGGCATAATAGTCTATTATAAGGAAACCTGATAACCCTATAAATGAAAAAATATCACTTTTCCACCTAAAAAAATTATCGCATATATTATTTTAGAATAATGTTAGAAATTTACTTAATCAAGTCTTTATTTAATTTTTTTAGGTTTAGAATTTTAATCTCTTGTACTAATTACATTTTAGTCCTTAATTTCTAAAATTTATTTACGATCAAGTTACATTTGATTAATCATCTCTTAATGTGTGTGACCCATTGGGTTCTCTAATTTTTTGGTCAAAATATAAAGCACAATCTTAAATAAAATAGGATTAAATAAATTAAACAGTTTACTTTATTGTCAATTTAATAAATTAATTGATTTATATTTCAAGATCAAGTACAATGTCTAGCAACATATTATCATCCTTCAAATATTAGAAAAGTCATATATGATTTAACTTAACTTTTGAGTGACTAGTTTCTTGATATAATTATTATCACTTCATTAAAAATGTTTCGGTTTAGACATTATTATATAGAGAGTGTGTAATAACCCAACTTTTCAAGCCCAAAACAACGGTAAAAAAAAATTTTTACATAACACACATCATGTCGGTAATCGACGAACATGTTCCCTCACATCATCAATATACAGTCCATACATCAACAACAATCAACATTTCATTTAAAAGTGAATCTTACATAAACATATAATATTATGTTTGCATGATTACAAGTTCACATTAAAAATATACATACATAGACATGAGTTTGCATTCCTATCCTACTAATAATCATCATGAATTTAAACTACAAGGATCTAATAATAGTTATACGTTCAGTATATTGATTCATACAAAATACATCGTGATTTAGAATGCAACTACATGATTCCTTGCAAAAATAGGTTCTTGTGTATTGAGTTTCCTAAGCACCTCGTTGGTGTGACGTCCCTGCTGCAGTACAAAACATTTATAAGAATGCAATTACTTAATAATAATACTGATAATAAACGGTCTGACAGTTTAATGAAACATTAACATTATCTCATGTTCGAAGCGTGACATTTGTAGTTTCTTCATGTACTTGGTATAAACAACTTATAGTACATATAGATGCACCAATTCTTGCAATCAGCCATAATCTTAAATTTGGCTATCCTCTTAAGGCATTATTTGTTAAGGTTAACCGTTCACTCACCTCGGCCATTCACTTCGGATGTCATCAGCCAAAGCTAATCAACTGTTCGTCCTAATCATCCACTCGGATGCCATTAGCCGCAACTAATCATTTATTTATCCATTCATCCATTCGGATGCCATTAGCCGAAGCTAATCATTCATTTATCCCGGTCATCCCTTTGGATGCCATTAGTCGAAGCCAATCATTCATTTGTCCCAGTCAACCATTCAGATGTTATTAGCCAAAGTTAATCAATCGTTTGTCAACATTTAAGCATTTGGCAATCTGATATCTGTACTAACATAATACGGTAGCATTCATGATAAAGTATTTCATTAATTAATGTTATGATAAAGGAAGGTGAAAGTCACCTACCTGCTCAACATGTGGGTTGTTCTTGTCTTGACGATGGTCCGATCCTGACCGCACCACCTTTCAAATCTAAGTAAGTTTGGGGAAGGTTTAACAGTATTCTTTCTCTTCTCCTACTGGTTCTCCTTCTTCTTCTTCCTCTCAAGTTTTCTGGCTCCCTTTTCCTTTCCCTCTAGGCAAATGTCCAATCTTCTCTCAAGGTCTCAACTCTTCCTCACACGTTCACAAGGTACTCTCTGCTGGTTTGGTTTAGCTTTCTGTTGGGGAAGAGAAGAGCAACATGCAGCTGGACATGCAACTGCTGCAAACAGCTTTGGGAAGAGGAAGGGTCACCTTCTCTCTCCTTGTATTTATACTCCCCATTAACTGAGGTGGGGTGTTCGGGGTTGGTTTAGATGTGTTCTTATCCTTGTTTTGGCCTCTACAAAACCGGTTTTACCCCTCCCTCCCAGGTCCTTAAGACAGTCCAATTTGTTTTCCTATCCTTTTAATAAAATTGTATCGCTGCCGATTCAGAAATCGACAACGATGGTGGAGTCATCAATTATATATATATTGAATGTTTACAGTGTGTATGCTCTGTCAAATCATATTTATTCTTAACATCATAGTCATTGATTCTATGAATAAGATTTGAAAATCTTTTTAAATCTCAGGTGGCTACCTTTTCAGAGCATTTAATGTTTCATCTCTCAACCAAACCATACAAACTATACACCAACATAATGGCCTGACACTTCACCATACTGACACGACCAAAAAGTTGATGTCTTATCCCAAGTGCAGGAATGTCGAAGTAATAAATAACCCAGCAAGACCAGGGTCGAAACACAAGGAGGTTAACTGTATAAACTACAAATAAAAAAATAGATAATAACAAAAAAGAAGTTAAAGAGAGCTTTGAGATGTAATATTGATATAAGGATTAAACAAGGATAAAATAATTGTCAAGGTTAGAGGATCCACTAATGGTATTTCAAATAAGTATAGTAAAAACTCTTTTTATTACTCAACTGGAAACCACACACAAAAGAGGTTCCAATCGGATTATAAATTGTTAACATGATTACATTAGTTATCTTATTCGAATAATGTAATACTTGTAAATGTTGTCAGGTATTCATGATTATAACTTATGTTAACAACAAATCAAGTTCCTTTCATAGCATAGGTGTCGGTTATACCATACGGTTGGGCTATGAAAGTGCCAAGTATTTGTTGTACTAAGGGTTATCCAACATAAATTTAGATTAACCATTTAACAAGCAAAGTATTAAAAGTGAACAAGATAACAAATACAAAACATGTTAGTATCAAACATTAAAGTCCATGTTGGGTTTATACAATACTTATTCTTACACCATTAGTATAACATTTTCACCTTGACATAATAAACTTAGCTAAACATAATGAAAGAGAGAAACATAAATAAACAAGATAAGAACATAAATAAGATATAAGTTAACTAAGTAAAGGAAAGGAATTGAAAAGTATAAACAAGAGATTAATATATACAAAACTTAAGCATTACAAAAATATAAAGAGAAATAGCAAGAACATTATCTTGATCTGAAAACCAAGATGCCTCCTTTTATAGGCCAAAATTTGAAACTATTGATTTGATGACTAATTGTTGAATGGTTGGCCACATCTTGACTTGGTGACAATCCTTATCTTCTTGTCTGAAAAAAAGGTCATTGCTAACATCACAATTTGAAAAGATAATCTTCATGAAAGTTTTGGGAAATTATCTCAGCTTTCCAACAAAACAAGAATCGAAGCATTTAGACTTCTAGAACTTGATATATGGGTTCAACCCTTAACAGTATCTGGGCTGCAGAATAGATTCCGACTTCTCCGTTGTTGCTACCATTTGAACTCGAAAATGGCACTTTTAAATCTTGGACTCTCATGAAAGTTTTAGGCCTATGTCTTAGCTTTCCATACATATAAACCAAACCTAAATCCAAGTTCTACAGCTTCAGTTATGATCTAATAACCGAATGGTGTTCCAGTTTGGACTGAACCAGCATCTCTTTTCTAAACTTAGCCCTCTCTTTGTCTTCTCAATTTCAGTAGTTAAACTCATCAATCAATCCTTTGATTTATGTGATAGGCCTGCAATTAAGATGAACTTTTACCATAAATTAAAGGTATCTTATATTATTAGATATATTATTATAAAACATGTTCTAGTTAAGGAGTTATTGATACTTCAAGTGTAAAATAATGATATAAAACCTTGATAAAAATGCACTTTTAAGCACTAATCACACCCCCCCCAACCAGCTTATTACTAGTCCCTAGTAATCAAAACGTTAAAATAAAAAAACAATTTGCAAGTTCCACAAAGCAATGCATTCATCATTCAACTTCCATTAATCTACTCAAATAAACAAACTCTCATTAAATTTATATATCTGCTTCATATTTCTTAAATGAGATATTAATAAACCTTCATGTTATGCTCAATATATCAACACATAGTTATGAGGCTTTACTTGGAAGAAAACAAAATTTTGTTCTAATGTTTAAGGTTAACTTCTTTGGGTTGGGATTATTATCTTTCTTTTTTTTTTCTTTTTTAATATATATACATGTAACTTAAAACACAATGCATTTTTAACCCATGTAACGAGCTTTAGGTTAATGACTCCTAGACCAGTTGGTCTCAGGACATTAGGTGTTGAGACACCGCTTTGAGTTTAGTAACTTAGGTTGCGGATACTGATACGTAGATAGTGCAATATTTGATTTCCTTAAGCTTTTCTCCTTAACTTATGTAACAAGCACTAGGCCAATAGCTCCCAAGTTAGTTGACTTTAGGGTATTAAGTGTTAAAACACCCCTTCAAGCTTAATTGCTTAGGTCAGGGAGGCTACAAAACCAAACTTATTTACATTTTTATTATCATCAATATTATCAATTTTTTTTTTGTTTTTTCTTTTTGCAAATTATATACTATCCATTTCCCTTAGTTGTTACCTTTAACAAAAAAACATAAATAATGTAATAATCCAATGTGCAACCCACAATCATATGTTAAAGTGTGTATGTGAAAATGAAGGTTTAAGAATACTTGTTAAATGAGTATATGAGCATAATCAAATGATAACAATGCGAGAGTTTGTAAACCTGAATATTTCATAAGAAGTATGTGATAGACCTTGTTATGAATATTGCAAATAACCATTGGAAAATATTTACCAAGATACGTCTCAAGAGTCAATAAAATTCTCCCTTACTCTGTCATCCTAGCAACAACAGTTTTGTCAAATGGTTTTAATAATAGCAAAAACAGTTAATTAGTAAGTTTTTTTTCTGTCAACTACTACCCTCTCCCCCCAACCAAAACAAGACATTGTCCTCAATGTCCTAAGGTAGAAAGATAGAGTATAGAAGGCATCACCTAAAACAACGAACACTGACAAACCTAAAATACACTTAAATAAATATAAGAAATAACAAAACAAAATAATATGCTAATAATGAAACCAAAAGACACAAGGTTTCACAAACGAAGGCTCAAATCTAATCTAAGCTTTTTACAGCTTTCAATAGTTGATCAATTTTTGCGACTTATGGAAGGATTAATTACAGGGATGAAAAATTGTAGTTGGTCAATCAATTGTTCAGCAGTAGTAGCAGAGATTATGATTTATCGTGCTGAAGATTTTAGAAATTTATGTTCCACAGCTTGATCAAGAAAAGACAACAAATTATAATAAAAACCATTAACATTTAACAAACCTATAGGTTTATGGTGAATGTGCAGTTGGGCCCAAGAGAAAATATGAAAGATCTCTTCCAATGTGCCAAGACCACCTGGTAAGGCAGTGAAGGCATCAGCATGGTTAAACATTGCATTCATTCGATCAGACATTGTGGAGACCTGTAGGTCCTCTCCAATTGTTTTTCCAATAATGTCCCATTTTGCTAAAGCTTTGGGGACGACCCCCAACACTTGACTGCCTCATAAAAATACAGCTATTGACACACCTCTCATTAACCCAAGGCTACCTCCCCTATACACTAAATGAATCTTTCTCTCAGCTAGTACCTGACCAAGATGATTTGCTGATTCTAAAAACTCTTTTTCTTTCCCAGGACTGGATCCACCGAAAACATAAATATTTCTTATGTGATGACTTAAGGAACCTGCCATTTCTGCACACTTCTATATCTGTTGAATGTATGGGTTAAGTAGAAATAAAGGGAAGGAAGAGAAGATTTTATAGATGAGAAATTAAAAATGCAATCATACCACCTATATGTAGGCCAGCTGGAGTCTCTCTCTCTCTCTCTCTCTCACTTTATTTTATTTTTTTGAAAAAGCATGTGTATGTACAGGTAGTTGTGATTGTAGCTCACATCTTCCATTGGTTTTACGTTCAAGAACCGTTTAAATGCCCTATATGAGTTGGGGATAGGCTTCCCATCCAGTTTTCTTAAAAACTGGCAAACATGGTCTTTTTTAGTCAGATTCCCAAGACTATGTCGAGCATGTTCTTTATGGAATTGTGGTCATAAATCATGAATCGCACGATGCACATCTCCATTAAGGTACGTCACAAGAGTTAATAGAAGATTATCTAAGGACTCTTTATGTTTTGAAATAAATCCTAACTTTTGAACATGGTGGGCCAATAAAATCCACATTGTAAGATTTTTGCAATCGTCTTTGTTGACGAGAAATGACCCCCACGTACCTCAAAATGACAAAATTTAATGACACTACTTACCTCATTGTCAAGAATGCATCTTCGATATATTTGATTAGGACAATCTTTGAATAAGTAAGGGTCATCCCAATAAAAGTTCTTCACATTGCTCAAAAACTTTCTTTTGTCTTGGCTATCCAAATGAGCTGGCAAAAATCCTGAAGCAAGAAAATTATCAATATTAGTAGACCAAGGTATTGAAGTAATAGAAAGTGAAGATTCATCAGGAAAGTAATCATCAATTGGTGTGATGTCAGACGTCGAATTTATTGTCAATTTTGACAAATGATTCGCAACAACATTTTCGGTGCCTTTTCCTTCCTCGATTTCTTCCTGTTTGAAAGTTTCAAAGATTTCAGAATCGTGATTGACTTTCTTTTATTTAGTCATGGCATGAGGAAATGAAAGTATTGATGGGGAATTAGTCTTTTATTTGCAATGTTCAGGTTTAACCCCTTCCTTACTCTCAAAGATTGACTCATCATCTTTCTCACAAGGTTCAAGAATGGGTTTTTCAATAACCTTATCACTATGGGGAGTAATGACTGATTAGACTTGATCCATATTGGTGGGGAATCAGTCTTTTCTTTGCAATGTTCAGGTTTAACCCTTTTCTTACCCTTAGAGATTGACTCATCATCTTTCTCACAAGGTTCAAGAATGGGTTTTTCAATAACCTTACCACTGTGGAGAGTAATGACTGATTGGACTTGATCCATGTGTTGGTTTCTGGAGCTACTTGAATTTGAATTGTATTGCCTTTTGGGATTTTGCTGTGGTTGAGATGAGAACTTACCTTTCTCCTGAAAACTGAAAGTAGATGTGAATTTTGCAAGAGTATCTTTAAAATCTGTCATGGTTTGAGCAAGTTGAGTGTTGATTGTCTCTTATTTTTTAATGAATGCATGCAATGTCTCCTCAAGATTTATTCTAGGAGAGGGAACATAAAGAGGTGCATATCCATGAGAATTTTAAAAATTATGGTGTGCTTGTAATGGTGGCTGTGAAGTTTATGCATTATTATTACTACTCTTTAAACTGAAATTTAAATGATTTCTCCAACCAGGGTTGTATGTTTATGAGTATGGATCATGATTTGGCCATTGGAAACTGTTTAAAGCATTGGCTTGTTCATGGGAACATTCCTTGAAAGAAGGCAAATTTAGACAATTATTAGTTGAATGTTCATTAGTTTCATAGATTTGACACACAATTTCTTGAACAGATTTTAATTGACCACTTTTTTTTAATTCTAGTGCCTCGACTTTTCTAGCTAAAGATGCAAATTTGGCTTGGAGGTCATGATCTTCCCTAAGGTTGTACATACCTCCACTAGATGTATGAGGTTGAGTTTTACCTGATGCCTCATAAATACCTGTGGTGTCCTAATTTTAAGCATTTTCAGCTAGTAAGTCTAGGTACTACATTGTTTCATTAGGTTTTTATCTTCAAAAGTTTCATTGCACATCAATTCTACCATTTGTCTATCTTTAGGTGTTAACCCTTCACAAAAATATGAAACCAATCTCCATATTTTAAAACCATGATGAGGGTAAGTATTAAGCAAGTTTCGATACCTATCCCAACATTGATAAAATTTTTATCCTGGTTTTTGAGTGAGAGTAGTGATTTGTCTTTTGAAAGAGTTTGTTTTGTGAGACGAAAAAAACTTCTTTCATCACAAGCACGAATGGATCCTGACCTAAGATTTTGTAGCCATGTTTTAACTTTATCTTTTAATGAAAAAGAAAAAAGTTTTAATCTGATGGTATTGATGCTACAATTTAAGTCATTATAGGTGTTACAAACTTCTTCAAATTCTCTCAAATAAAAGTATGGATTTTCTAGATCTAAGCCATGAAAAGTAAGTAAAAGTTGAATAATGCCTAACTTAAAATTAAAATGAGATGCATCAGGAGGAAAAATTATACATGATCGTGCACTTGTTCTTGTAGGATTCATGTAGTCTCTAAGTTTTCTAACACAATTATTCTCATTATGAAGCGACTGATTATCCTCTTTGGCCATATTTTCTAAAAATAATGAGGATTTCCTAGAAAGTCTACCACTTAATGTACGTGTATAAACTCTCATACAAGTGCAGAAAGAAAGAAAAACAAGAAACAAAGAAATAAAATAGAAAAACAGTAAAATTGAAAAAGAAATAAAATAAAATATATAATTTATAAAGTAAATGGTCTCCCCGGCAACGGCGCCAAAAACTTGACACGGCCAAAGAGTTGATGTCTTATCACAAGTGCAGGAATGTTGAAGTAATAAATAACTCTGCAAGACTAGGGTCGAACCATAAGGAGGTTAACTGTATAAACTACAAATAAAGAAATAGATAATAACATAAAAGGAGTTAAAGAGAGCTTCGAGATGTGATATTGATATAAGGATTAAACAAGAATAAAATAATTGTCAAGGTTAGAGGATCCTCTAATGGTATTTCAAACAAGTATAATATAAACTCTTTTTATTACCCAACTGGAAGCCACACGCAAAGGAGGTTCCAATCGGATTATAAATTGTTAACATGATTACATTAGTTATCTTATTCAAATAATGTAATACTTGTAAATGTTGTCAGGTATTCATGATTATAACTTATGTTAACAACAAATCAAGTTCCTTTCATAGCACAGGTGTCGGTTATACCATACGGTTGGGCTATGAAAGTGCCAACAAATGAAAGTGCCAAGTATTTGTTGTACCAAGGGTTATACAATATAAATTTAGATTAACTATTTAACAAGCAAAGTATTAAAAGTGAACAAGATAACAAATACAAAACATGTTAGTATCAAACATTAAAGTCCATGTTGGATTTATACTATACTTATTCTTACACCATTAGTGTAACCTTTCACCTTGACATAATAAACTTAGCTAAACATAATGAAAGAGAGAAACATAAATAAACAAGATAAGAACATAAATAAGATATAAGTTAACTAAGTAAAGGAAAGGAAATGAAAAGCATAAACAAAAGATTAATATAAACAAAACTTAAGCATTACAAAAATATAAAGAGAAAGAGCAAGAACATGATCTTGATCTGAAAACCAAGATGTCTAAAAGTATGGCAAATGCCTCCTTTTATAGTCCAAAATTCAGAACTATTGATTTGATGACTAATTGTTGAGTGGTTGGCCACATCTTGACTTTGTGACAATCCTTATCTTCTTGTCTGAACAAAACCTCATTGCTAACATCAGAATTTGAAAACATAATCATCATGATAGGCACATTTGGACTTCTAGAACTCGAGATATGGGCTAAACACTGAACAATGTCTAGGCTGCAGAACAGATTCCAACTTCTCCGTTATTGCTACCATTTGAACTCGAAAATGACACTTTTAAATCTTGAACTCCTCATGAAAGTTTTAGGCCTATGTCTTAGCTTTTCATACATATAAACTAGACCTAAATCCAAGTTCTACAGCTCCAGTTATGATCCAATAACCGAATGGTGTTCCAGTTTGAACTGAACCAGCATCTCTTTTCTAAACTTAATCATGTCTTTGTCTTCTCAATTTCAGTAGTTAAACTCATCAATCAATCCTTTGATTTATGTGATAAGCCTGCATTTAAGATAAACATTTACCACAAATTAAATGTATCTTATATTATTAGACATATTATTATAAAACATGCTCTAGTTAAGGAGTTATTAATACTTCAAGTGCAAAATGATGATATAAAACCTTGATAAAATGCACTTTTAAGTACTAATCACATACCCTGGTGTGGTTTTTTCTGGTCGATTGACACCACAGCGGCCTCAGCCCCACCCCAAAAATAGCTAACTCAGGTAATCTTGAGTTGTCAAAATCTGACAGTTCATGATGGTAACTTTGAATCAACGGTTGGGATCCATCCGGTTTGAATCAAGGGTCAATATTTGGCACCAGTAAAGACAAAATGTTCCTCTTCCCTAATAAATAGGTGTGGATTCCATGCCTTGAAAGGAAGCAATTGGAAGCCAAAGTCTTGAAGAAAAAAAAACATATCATCCCCTCTGTTTCTTTTTTTCTCTCTCCTTGCTAGCTTTCTCCCACTTTCTCTGCCATGCCTCTGTTGTTGTTGCTGCAACTAACCACACGTCGGTCTTCTCAGCACTGCCAGCTAGCCACAACCTACGTCAGGTAATGTTCTTCTTCCTTTGTGGCTGCAAAAATTACAACCATTTGCATGCAGAACGAGAACCTATTCTACATGCAAATGGAAGATTAATTAACATAGTTGCTGGGTCGAGCCGACAACCATATGGGTCATGGGCTAGACCCGTTCTAGCCCAGCCCAAACCAAAAAGAAAAAGAAAAGGAAAGCTTGTTGGGCCATCAGTCGACCCAACCTAACCTGGCTGGACCCATTCCAGCCCAGCCCATATGGTTGGTCAGGTCCAGCCCACTTCAAAAAAAAAAAGGGAGGCAAAGTCTGTTGGGCCACCTGTCGACCGAACCCAACCCGATTGGATCAAGCCCATTTAATAAATAAATAATATAATAATATTTAAAAAAGTTTTAATTTTTGAAAGGGCATTTTAAAAATATTTGTGGGTCCCATCACATGTTTTTCCAACAATTTTGTATAATATTGGGTTCCTCTGAAACTTCTAAATAAATTAAAAACAAAATTCTATTTACAAAAAAAATTCATGCATGCGGCCAAATTCTAGAAGTTTTCCAAGCATATCTTCATAAAAAAACAAAAAGAAAATTGTATTTTTCTCATGTTTTAAAATGTAAAATGGATATCATAACCAGTTTATAATTATCCATTAAGGTTTGACCAAAATATCAAAAATCCTTCACTAATGATTTTGTTCACTTTATATTTAAAGTGTTAGGATTTAGCTATAGATTTTAGTATATACCCTCAAATATTAAAAATACAAAAAAAAAAGTAAATGTGATGCTAAAAGCCCTTAGAACGGTTAAGATTTAAACTGAATGAGGTAAAGACTTCCTCATAAAGGGAGATGTGCCTTAAAATTTAGACAAGATTAACGAACAAGAACACAACTTAGAATAACAATCAAACAATAATGCATTTTACCTTAGGTATGGTGCACTAGGGGTGATGTATCTTTTCATTGTACAACCAGTCCTTTACCCAAACTCTTGCAGATTATAGGTTTCCTAGTAACCATAATACTAGGTGGCGACTCCATAACTCATAATCATAGTTTTATTATTATCCTCAAACCGTTTTTTTAACTCACACATCTTAGGATACAAACCCGTCATCTCCGATGCCGCGTGCACTGCGACTTTAAGCATGTAGCACATAAATCAATAGAAGAAAAATAGATGTGAGTGAAGGTACTTTTTATTTTCAACGACTCTAATTAATGTTCAATCTTAACAGACTATTGACCAAAAATATTTAAGAGCAATGTTTTGATATAATAAAAATCTCATAATTATAACAACTTTATAATTTTTTTTGTGAAGTATTTTTGTCCCAAAAACTTTATATTTATAATAGATTCATTAATCAAACATCAATACATATTAAAGATAAAGGATGCTTTTAATAATAATAATAATAATAATAATAATGTTTTTTGTTATAATAGTAGCTTAGTAAAAGAATCTGTAAGATTATCTTCAGTTAATATTTGCTCTATTTTTACATCTTTATTTTATGATTTTTTAATCAAATGAAACAGTCTAAGTACATGTTCAGATCATTAGTAAGACCTCCTTGACTCCTTGGCTTATGCAATAGCTTTGGTATTATCAGAGTATAGAGATACTAGATCAATAATGCTAGGAACCATACCTAGTTCATAAAGAGTTTTTTTATGGGAGAGATAAGGTTAGGGATTTTATATGGGAGAGACAAGGATTGGTTTTTTGTATGGTGGGTCAATTATCTTCAATTCACTTATCTATTTATAACTCGTAAATTTATCATACTTTTTATAGTTACTTGGTTCCGGAGTAACTCAATTTTATTTTTGCCTTTCATTTCTCTTATTTTATAACTTTCGTTATTTTCCTTTCTTAATTACTTGGTCCCAAGCAACTTCATTTTATCTTAATCTCTCATTTTTCTTGTTTTGCATTTTAAATCCTTGTCCATTTTCCTAAATGTTAATAAGCTAAGGGTGACTTTTTCCATAAATGTTTTTTATTTATTGGTTAACAATTTATGGAGTCCAAAATATAATAATAATAATAATAATAATAATAATAATAATAATAATAATAATTTTATATTATTTTTAAATAAAAAATGTCTTTTTTAAGAAATGGAAGTTAATATTGGTTACAAATAAAAATCAAAAGATGCAATTTAATTTATCATATAAAAAAGGAAAAGAAATGTAAATAAGAAAAAAACAATCCTACATAAAATTATATTATCTCTCTTCTTTTTATTTATTTATTTTTTAAATAATATTTCATAATTCCATATAAAATTTTTAGACTTTTTTATTTTAATTAATGTGTATATTTAAGCTAATTTATATATATCTCAATTAATTTATGAAGTCTAAAATTAAAATTAACGGTTTTATAAATCTTTAATTTAATTTTGTAGCAAACTCATAATATATATATATATATATATATATATATATTACTAATTAAGTTACACCTCTTTCACGTTTTTTTTTTAAAAAAAAAGTCAGGCGTTTCTGTTGTGTGTTATGAGTCCGCGTATATTAACTTTCATTTTCTCTGTGTATAATAACCTAACCTAGAACTTGAAGGAACGAAAACAAAAGAAATATGGATGTTGAAGACCCACAAAAATTAGCAACAGAAAAAACTCCAAACCCTAACACCGAAGACGATCTAGAAGAAGGAGAGATCGTTGCGGGAGGAGATGACGACTCGTCGTTAAAGAAATCAGTTTCTTTACCATACCAGCCTCACCCACTTGAACATCAGTGGACTTTCTGGTTCGATAATCCATCTGCCAAATCCAAACAAGCCAGTTGGGGTAGCAGCCTGCGCTCCATCTTCACTTTTTCTACTATTGAGGAGTTTTGGAGGTTGCGCCTTTTTTCCTTTGTGTGGTTCTTGATTTTCTTGCCTTGTTTTCTTGATCTTTGATGGGAAATTGCCTTTGTTTTTTCTTAAGAATAATTGATCTTTTTTTTGGGTTTTACAAGAAATCGGTGATGCAAGCAATAGATCTGGAATGTCACGTATACCTAGAGAAATTTGCTATCCTATGCTTTTAATGTTGATTGCGTCAATTATGCACGTCGTTATTGCTTTCTTTGTGATTAATGTGAAGGTTTTTTTATGAAATATTTTTCTGTGTAATTGTAGTAAACTCATGTTACTATAGAAAGTTGTTATCTTTTGTTATTGGCTTCTTACGTCTTTGGTTAAAGTCGGCAGCTTGAATTGTGATTTTTTATTTTCTTTGTGAATGAGTACTATCAGTTTCTTCAGTGATTTAATGGAAATTAGTTTTGATTAATGCGTTGACAATATATAATGTGTGGTTCATTCAGTGTTTACAACAATATACATCACCCGAGCAAGCTGGCTGTTGGAGCAGACTTCCATTGCTTCAAAGATAAAATTGAGCCAAAATGGGAGGACCCTATTTGTGCTAATGGAGGGAAGTGGAGTGTAACTCTTAGTAAAGGAAAATCTGATACTTTTTGGTTGAATACGGTATGTTTCAATGTTGTTCAGATGGCAGTATCTGACTGCAGTTTTATGTTGCTGCTTATTTTGTTTGTACACTTGTTTTTTTTTTTTTTTTGTTAGTTGTTGGCAATGATTGGAGAGCAGTTTGATCATGGAGATGAAATTTGTGGAGCAGTGGTCAGTGTGAGGGCTAGGCAGGAAAAGATTGCTATCTGGACTAAGAATGCTTCAAATGAAGCTGCTCAGGTAGTGCTATCGAAAAGAAAGGAGGATTATATATATTGGATTGTTTGCTTTGGATCGTAAATTGCAATGATTTGCATTCTTCATGGACATAGTATAGAACTGGAAACTTTTTCATTCTTGTGGATACTGTTACAGATTGTCACTTCTTAGATTCTTTCTCCTTGGATAAGTGTTGCACCATCATCCATTACTTTTGAGCATGGTATTCCTTATTTTTCATGTACACTCCCATTGGTTTCCAATTAGAAAAAGGAAACAAAATCACATGTAGGAAGAATTCTGTTTGAAGATGGCAGTTACTAGGACCTTTGTGTGTCTCTTTGTGGTCTGCACTAATGACAATAAATCAAAGCTAGAACTAAACCGGCTTAGGAGGAAACTTAGCATCATCTTCTAGAATATTTTTCCTGATAATGACATTTCCATTAAGATGCAGCTGTAGTTGTTTATCATCATGAACTAGTCAGTGGCTTAGGGATAAAAGCATATGAATCTAAACCTGTAACCCTCTATATTGGTGCTTTCAAGTTAGGAAATAAATTTGCATCAAGTGTCTCTCGTATTAATCCAACAATTGTGAGAGCTATGACTTGCTCATTGGTGTATGTAGTGCTAAATAGTTTGGGCATCACAAGGCCTAGATGCTATTACATGTTAGAGCATGTAGGTGCTGGGTCTCATTTATTGCTCTAATCCAGCATCATATTTTGATTGCTTGTAGTCTAGGTAGTGATTGGCTTTTGCATACATAACCTTTTTAATGAAGGCTGGCCATAAGTCACCAAATGGTTATCTCCACATTTCATTTGGTTACATATGGATTTTCATTTGCATCCATTAAAGAGGCGCATAAAAAAGTCCTGGCCGGTCAAAAGTCCAATTCCTTTGCAAACGAAGTTCAGAATCAACAAGGTTGGAATCAAAGGGGATGTACAACTGGCACCACTTGATGAATGTAGCCTGGACATGTCATATTCAGCTGTCAAATGAATAGAACAAGTTGAGCCTCATAATAGCTGTGTCATCTTTGAACAATGTCAAATCTATCATATTGCTTGTAAGGGCGTTAAACTTGTTTACTTCATTCAGCCATCTGCAGCAGATTGTAAAAATAGTAGCAGCTACTGTGCTGGATAACTTTGAATTTATTCGAGAAATAAACCAAATGCTGAATGGTGAAATAGAATGAGTTGTTTTCAAAGCTATGGAACTTGGAGGGTTATGGATTAAGATAAAGTCAATTAATCTCCTTGAGATTTCTGATCGGGTGAATTGATGAACTGTCATTTTGCAGGTGAGCATTGGAAAACAGTGGAAGGAGTTTCTCGATTACAATGAGACTATTGGGTTCATATTCCATGTAAGGACTTTGCTTTTTGTGCATTTATGCATGTATATTGTCAGATACCAGCTGCTTTTGGTTGTTTTGCATGGTGGAGGATATTGAGTTTATGTTTTGAACTGTGTTTTCAGGATGATGCGAAGAAAGACAGAAATGCCAAGAATCGCTACTCAGTATGACTTGTAGAGTCTTTTCGTGAAAGGTGCATGTTAGGAGGATGAAAATGCTTCGTAATGCTGGACTCGGCATGATAGAAGTTTAGATGCATATTAGGATTCTGGAACTTTTGATTGACTTTTTGTGTTTGCCTGGTCTGCTATAATTTTAGTTGTACAACACCAGCTTCATCTTCTTCTTTCTTTTTATTATTGTTTTATGTTTTGAGTTGATTTTCTGGTCTTTGAATCCGAAATGATTGGTTATCTTCGAAATTGTGAACGCGCATGAACTGCCCAGTTTGTGTGTGAACATGTTAGGAACTTGTAATCCCAAGTTTGACCTCATACAACTGGTTCTGCTGTGGCACGCACAGTCATCACCAAGCTAGCCTACAAGCCTGATGAGTAATGGCAAATGAAATGAAATGAAAAAAAAAAAAACAATATTTGTACGATTTTATTTTATCTTTGCATTTGGTTCAAATTTTTTACTTTATAACATATATTTGCTAAAATAATATATTTTAGAGGATCGGACTTGCAAAATAGTGATTAATATCTATAATTATTAATTTTTTTACTTCCTAATACATACCTTTAATATTTTGACGTTTAATACATCACATTATTAAAATATTAGTAATAATTTATGATTTATAATAAATTACATTTGGGACCTGAAAA
>Ga0325410_1002011_pt1 | contig 22708 bp, 14 predicted proteins | sample PopdelMetagenome_16_FD_206182 | JGI IMG/M metagenome (GOLD analysis project Ga0325410, IMG submission 206182) | Populus deltoides microbial communities from Bellville, Georgia, United States - Xylem-PdIQD-R3 | ecosystem: Host-associated > Plants > Phyllosphere > Stem > Wood/Secondary xylem...
GTGACCTACCCAGATGGAAGATGGTCTCATTGTGATGGGTGACCTACCCAAAGAAAGATGGTCTCATTATGATGGGTGACCTACCCAAATGAAGATGATGGTCTCATTATGATGGGTGACCTACCCACATGAAGATGATGGTCTCATTATGATGGGTGACCTACCCAGATGAAGATGATGGTCTCATTATGATGGGTGACCTACCCAGATGAAATGTTGGTCTCATTGTAATGGGTGACCTACCCAAGAAAAGGATGTTGGTCTCATTATGATGGGTGACCTACCCAGATGGAAAGAAAAGTGGTCTCATTATGATGGGTGACCTACCCAGATGGAAGATGGTCTCATTGTGATGGGTGACCTACCCAAAAGAATGATGGTCTCATTGTGATGGGTGACCTACCCAAATGAAGATGATGGTCTCATTATGATGGGTGACCTACCCAGAAAAGATGATGGTCTCATTATGATGGGTGACCTACTCAGATGAAATGTTGGTCTCATTGTAATGGGTGACCTACCCAAGAAAAGGATGTTGGTCTCATTATGATGGGTGACCTACCCAGATGGAAAGAAAAGTGGTCTCATTATGATGGGTGACCTACCCAGATGGAAGATGGTCTCATTGTGATGGGTGACCTACCCAAAGAAAGATGTTGGTGAGGGCTCAAAGGCACACTCGAAAGGAGGTAGGGTTAGAAAACGCACTACCTGAGAAGTGAGGGCTCAAAGGCGCACTCAAAAGGAGGTAGGGTTGGCAAACGCACTACCTAAGAGATGGTGGCTCAAAGGCGCACTCGGAATGAGGTAGGGTTGGAAAACACACTACCTGAGAAGTGATATGTATCACCGATCTGACAATGTTAAAAGCAATGCATTATGATTGATATGCATGTATCCTTACCTGATTTGAAATATAGGTCCCCCCCTCTTTGATGATTCATCGTCATAGGGTGCCTTTGTTTATTTTCCAAAGCTTTCTTTTTGCTTTCCATGCATTGGCTCATTCATGTTCTAGCCATGATTCAGTTGTAAGTGCAGTGCCTATCTTAGGCTGTCTTCGACGATTACTGCTCTCGTTGTTCGTCAAGCTTGACTATGCCCCCAAGTGTGGTGTTGCTTGATTCATCATGAAGAATTTTCTCTCCTGGATTCTTCTGAGAATTGTCCTCTGATTGGTTGTGTGCATCATGCCAACACCCATCAAGATGGTCAATCAGTCATGAACTTGCCTCCAGTTGAAACATACCCTTCAAGTATGTTATCATCAGCCTTCATAGAACTGCCAAGTCATCCAGACATGCATCTCATAGCTTGCAGTAAAAGGCTCATCGTTGTAAGCTCAATGTTCTTCTCCATGGATTCCTCCCAGCTTGTCAAATCAAATCGTAAAAAGAAATGCATTGGCATCATCAATGATGTTCATCACCCATATTCATGCGGTGAAGTGCACATTTGAACTTCAAAATAGATGGTCCCACAGTCAGTCTTGGTGGGTGCATCCTTCCAACATTCATTCAAATGCAACTATGGGATAACATCGTTCAAAAGTCATAACCATGTTTCAGAGGGTAACCCAAGCTGAAGATATGAAAATATCCTTCAAGTGCAGCGTTGCTCATCAATTGCTGCTAAAGTTGTCTTTGAACAACATCCCCCCAATGATCTGAATGCTCGTTCATCTGTTTATACTCAAGAAGTTTTTTCTTTGTCATTGTCAGATGCTAATCATAACTTTGATGGACTTTGACGACTCATCATCTGATTTTTCTTTGCCCCCAGATGGTCTGAATACTGCTTCTTTTCCTTCTCAGGATCCACTGGATTGCCCCCAGGTCTCAGGATCCACTGGATTGCCCCCAAGTGGTCAACTTTTCAAGGAGTATCGAGAAGAGTTGAAGTCATTTCTATCAGGGATTTTGTAAATACGGTCGATGTTCTGGAATCAAATCTCATCTTTCAAAGATCATGTCTATTCAAGTCTAATTGTTGAAATGAAATCAGAGAGATGTTAGTTTTGGAAAAGATCTTTTGAAAATCAAGCTTCTTCGATCAAAGATCCAACACACACTATAAAACGTAGTTCTTTGATTGCCTTGTATTTTGAAAATAGAAATGACCCGTTGTAAGATTAAAATGACTTTTCATGGTTCTTTGTGTCAGTTTTAACCTTTGATCTTGAGTATCTCATTTGATGGTTTGTGATGAGGTGACCTTCTGTGAATTTCAAGAAACAAAAGGCTCAAGTCAAAACTTGAGGATTTATCAAGAAATGGTTGCTTTCTTTTTTAGCACTAATTTTATCAGCATGCATAATAACAAATAGCTTAATCCATGAAGCCATAACTCTTATGGAAAAACTCTTCAAGTTTTGAGAGCGCCATTTATCGGTTCAGATTGCTTACTTGATTAAAAAGGGCTTTTTCAAGCACGTAATGCAGGCTATGGTTCATGGCTTATGAAGGAAAGGAACATTCAGGCTCAAAAGGTGTTTGAGGGTTTCAAAGACCTAGGATCAACATCAACTATTCATCAACTCTCTTTCTCTTGTGGTCATTGTAGAGAAAGTGACATATGACATTGTTAATCTCAAAGATCAGAATTCTCTTAACGTACGTCATAATGCAAATCCAACTTTTCTTTGATGCATAACCAATCTAATCTTTTTGAAGACACTAGAGGTTTTATCATAGACACACCAAAAGATATGAAGCTTGATTTTTTTTTTCATTTGCTGTGTCTTTCTTCAATTGAAACTTCTTTTGCCCTTCTTAGAATTGATAGGCATTCTCCTTCCATTTCACTTTTTTTTTTTTTTTACATAGCCTTCCTCAGAGTTTTCTTGGATGACCCTCAATCTATGGCTTTTCTTCTTCTAGCCTTATCTCAATCATTGGACTTTTGTTCTAAGTCTTTTCTTTTATCCGTCAATCCTATCAGTGTCTTCAAAATATCTCTCGTTTGCCCCTAGTGTAGGATGTGATCCTAGTCAGGGTTTCTTTTTGAAAGAAAATATTTTACCAGGCTCAAAATGGGACTGCAAGGGATAATATTTCAAAGAAATGTGAAAGGATAACAAAGATGGCCTTTTCTCATTTCAAGCAAGGTCGGTTAGAACCGTTAAATTTTGACCTCATCCAGTGTATGATTTGGACTTGTAAGAGTCATGATTCACGAGTCCATAGCTACCGAATCCACTACGTGTCATTATGCATATTGCTAAAACTTAGCTACATGATGTATGGTTCAGTTTCAGGAGGTATGAGTTCAAAATTATTTGGTCACCTCATGTCATTTCAACAAGCATCGAGTCATTTCTCTAATCAAAATACTTTTAATCTTCCGGATTGATTAATCTTAATCGCATGGTGGAGCTAGATCAAAATATTTTGTCAAAATAAACTTTTGAAAGAAACATCTCATGCTTTCAAAACAACAAAAAGACAAAGAAAAGACATGTTTCGTTAAAGGATAAGATGTGACCCCAAAACAAAATGCAAGATGGCAAAATCCATAACAAAAATGATTGGCAGTTCAACACCCTTCTTGGATCAACTACTCTGGCAATATTTGTTCTTCACCGGGCAATTCCGATCACTCGTCATTTTGAGGATGTTCCATGACAATATGACCAATAACAACCTCCTTCACAGATTCAACTCGTCTTTTGCTCACGAACTTCCGGACTCTATTCTTGCAATTGTTCAACTGAATGGCCTGAAATCCCCCCATGATATTCAAATCTCATGTTTGGATTATATCACATAAGAAACAGTGGTTGCATGGGAGTTGACGGAATCGAGCAAAAAGTTTGGAATATGATAGGTGCTGGTAGGTCAACTTGGGTGGCAAAAGGATGTCAATCTTGGCAAAGACATTTGAGCAGTTGATGTTATAGCGAGACCTGACTAGGCAAAATAAGTGAGGTTTCTCAATTGAGAGTCATCTTCTGATTCAACTCTCTTCACAGTTCTGGAATCCACGGTAGAGCTTTCAATCTTTCCCATCTTCATAGCTTGCTCAATTCTTTCGGCATATCCTCACAACATCCTGTGCTGCTGAACTGGAATTGAGCTCATAGTGGGGGTGATTTCAAAGAAGGCCAATGCACCAGGTTGTCATTAGTTGATGACTGAAGGCATTGCTGCCGTTGTTCATGACTGAAAAGGAGAGGTGCAGCTTCCATTGGATGTGAACAAGCAGTGATCCCACAGAAGACTGTGCAGACATTCACTTTTCCATTTGATGCTCAACTCTTGTTCAGGCAGATCTGAGTGTAGCTACTCCACCTTTGATGCTCTCAACTTCCTTTTGACAATGAGCCTCTCTCTGACCCCTTTCTTCTTTTGTCATCATCGTTTTTCAATCAGGAGTAGCAAAGCTTATTTGGGGGACCTATTTTCATCCCGGTGCATGCATGACAAATGTATGACATATAATCTATATGATGAACTTGCCCTTCGAGGGGTGACATATGGTCATAACTCTTGCATGATGAAACAAGAATTTCTATTCTTGCTCAAACTCTACAATAGAAATTTCTTGACTGATGACCATTATATCCCCCATAAGTCCTGAATTCAAGATGCTTCAAGAAGAGCTTGCTCAGATGCAAAACGGAGCATACATCCTAAAAGCAGGTTCTAATCTTTTTATGTGAGACAAAAGGTAGGTTTACTACTTAGTCTCTAAAAAGGGTCTCTTGTTGTCCCAGTTATCACCCTCGTGAAGGCAATATGGGGGCTCAGCAGATAGTGGGATGGCACATATACCAATCACTAACAATCTAAGCACTCAACGAAGAGTTGGGGTTTACACAAACTTAAACCTTGACTAATAGTCGTAAGGTAAGCTGTTAGTCCCCCACCTAACCTGAAGCTTGTGTATGCTTTCAAAAATTAAAGCTTGTGATGCATGAGAGAATTCTATACAATGCATGAATAAAACAGAAATAAAATAAGATAAAAGGCAAAAAAATTTAAACACGTCAAAAACACAAAGCTTAGTCCAATAATGTTGAAAACATTACCTTTCCCCAGTGGAGTCGCTATTCTGTCGCACGTCAAAAATCAGCACGGCGTCGGCTGACGATTTTTCTGTTGTTATGCGTTTTGCTTTGATTGGTTTGTTGGAGTCGCCACCTAGTAATTTATTGAGGGCTACTAGAAAACCTGATATACTGATCTTGTCAGAGATTCGCGGGTAAAGGACTGGTTGTGGTTACGGAAGGTATTAACACCCCTAACGCACCCTACCTGAGGTAAGCTGCTTCGTGGACTTGATGTGTTTTTAAAAATAAAATTTTAGCCCAATTCTAAGGCTTTGATAAATCAGTTATTAGTTCCCAAAATATATGTAGATACATGTTCTACATTTTCATGGGAAATACAACATGATTTTTATCTGTCCTTTAGATATTTGTGCATATAAATTAAAATATTAAATTCATTTTTCCTTTTGATTCAATAAAATACATAAAAAAATACACAAACACACACACACACACATCTCTTTTTCTATTATTATTTTCTCTTTCTTTTCTTTTTTATACATCCACAATACAAAATACAAATTCAAAACAAATAAACAAAAATTACATTAAAATTACAATAACTGCACCAAAACAATCTGGAATTTTCAGGGAACACTTTCCGCAAGCCGGAACAGTGTTCAGCAGGGTTTTTGGGCGCGGGAACAGTGTCAGGAAGCCCTCTGGAACCGCTGGAACAGTGGCGACACGTCTTCCCACGCGCCACTGGCGCTGGCAGCGCGTGGGTTCACGCGCCGCCGCTGGAAAGGCTGGAAACCGGTGGCCTGGCTCTGCTTCCTTTCCTTTTTCCTTCTCTACCGGTGGTGACAAACACAATCACCTGCAACCACAAACAAAATCGCAACAACACAGTCGATTTTAGATTTTTGTTCCACTGTTTTCAGATCCGCTTCCCTCCTTCCTCCCCTTTTAGATCTATTTCATTCTTTCTTTCTTCCCGGTTTGCTGTTCTTTCCTTCTTCAGATGGCAGATCTGGTGGATGCGGGTCGCGGTGTGGAGGAAAAGGGGGGCGTTTCCTGTTGGAGCTGGATCTGTGGGCTGTTGTTTCGTTGCTGTCTTTTGGCCGGTGAAGAAGCTGGAAGGTGGAGGCTTGTTTCTGTGGAGGCCGTAGCTGCTGAAAAGATGATGGGGAGGGCTCTGTGGTGGAGGAGCGCGGCTGCTATTGTGGGTTTCTCCAGGTGTGGCTGGCGGCTGGAAGGGAAACGGGGCTACTGTGCCTGACGGCACTGCTGTGGTGGACGGGTGAAGAAGAAAGGCAAGCCGGCTGGGAGAGAGGAGAGGAAGATGGTGAGCGGCGGGGGAAAAGGAAAATCAAAACCAGGGGGGAAGGGGCAATGTCCCTCTTGTCTGCAGAATAGAGGGTGACGGAGAGAGGCTGCTGTGGGAGAAGAGAAAAAATCAAAAGGGGCTGTTTGGTTTGTTTTTGGCTGGGCTGTGGGAGAAGGAAGGAAAATGAGTGCTGGTCTTGGGAGATGTGGAAACGATGGGTGTTGTCTGTGAAGGGGAGGCTGGTCTGGGTGTGTGGGGGCTGTGGCTGAGGGGAAGGAACGGTGATCAAGGGGGAGGGGGCTGGACTATGGCCGGCTGTCACTAGTTGAGGGAGAAGAGAAATATCAGCAAAAAGGGGTAGGGGGGCTGGCGGCTGCTGTTTTGGGTGAGGGAGATGAGAGTTAAGTTTTTTAGGGTTTTCCCCTTTTGTGTTGCCTCGCCCCAAATTGTAAAATGCCCCCCCCTCCTTTTGAAAATTCAGTATAGCATGGTATTTATAGGAAAAGTTTTGCTAGGTTTTCAAACTAGTCCCTCAACCTTTCCTTTCCTTCTTTTTTCCTCTTTTTTTATAAATTTTGATTTTTCTTATTTTTTTTGTATTTTTTGAAAACGAGCAATATCAACGTCGACACAATGAGGAAAATCAATGATTTTAAAATTAACGCGTTAAAAGTTGAACGCGTTCGAAAGACCTTTGAAAATTTAAATTCTTTTTAGACGACGCTGAAAAATGCTAAAAACGATGCAAATGTATTAAAAACGTATTTTTTTGGGTTTTCAATGCTTTTCACTATTTTTGGATTTTTTCTGAAAATTATTAAAACATGGGTCAAAAATTGGGTAGCAATAAGTTTAAGCGTTAACACGGGTTGACTCAGGTAATTTTTTCTCTTTTTCTTAAATTGAGTTTTTTTTTTCAATTTTATCCTTCAACATTTGATCGGAAAATTAGGCTTCATAATTTATATTAATTTAATTTCTATGGGGTTGTCCTTGTAACTCGCGTCGTGGATTTGGCATATCGACATGGGTTGTTTTTTTGTCCATTTTTGATTATTTTTTTTCAATTTCATCCTTTTACATTGGATTGATTTGCTTTTTAGTTGATGAACCGCTAGTGTCAAATAATCATTTCAACCTAAAAGTTTAAGTTATTAGATGAGGTCATAAGAATAATTTTATAAAACTTTTTTTCTAGATAAGAGTAATTGTATTAAAGGAAGAAAGTTGTACAAAGTATGAGGGGCATACCCCAAGAAGGACAAAAGCTTGTTACCTTGGTCTATCTAGCCAAAAATAACAAGGAAAAGAAGCAAAAGCTAAAAAAAAAACTAAAAAAAATTACAAAAGCATATTATGATGACAAATAGCAGATGAGCCGATTGATTGGTTTAAAAAATTTCCTTAACCGATCAACCGATTGATTGTATATGAAACTATACTAAACATAATCTCAAAAATAGCAAAACAATGGTATCTCATGACTCTTGGAAGAGCCAAAGAGACCTAAAAATAGTTAGGATGTGAAACCTTGGTTTGAGCTCTACCAAACAAGACCAGACCAACTAAAAAATATAATCGCAAACATCCTGATGAGATCAGTAAATTTGATCAAAAACTTTGTTGTTTCTCTCATGCTAGATGAAATAAATCAGGCTGAGAGGGCTAACCGAGTAAGGAGATGCGTTCCTTTTTCTTTTTCAAGTGCGTATATGCCCACTAAAGTAGTTGATATCATGTCAAAGAAGGTCAACTCATAAGAGTCATGCTCATGATAGCACCTCAAACTTTAGCAGAGAAAGGGCACTGCAAAAATAAATATTCATGTGTTTTAACCTTCAATCCACAAAAGATACATGTCGAAGAGGGAATGATCTGAAAAGCATATAGTCTCTCCATTGTGTTGAGATGACCCATAGAGGCAGGCCACAAGATAAAGGAGTATCTCGGAATGAAACCTAAAAACCAAAGAAGATGGTGTATAGAGTCTGTGGGTCTAGAATCTCTAAGAACCTTTTATGTCGAGTCAATAGAGAGTCTTCTCGATGAGTGACCATTCTAAACATAGTGTTCTTGTAAGGCACTCCTAGGGTTAAAAGTAATCATGTTCCAAATAGGTTGGAGCTCCAAACTACCCGATGGAAAAGCTTAAGTATCCCCCTCAATGATGTTTGAGACCTTAACATTTCATGGAAGCCCAGTAGAAGTGAGCACCCTAAAAGGCACTAGATCACATAATCATTGCGTATTTGACAACCAATAGTTTAACTACAGAGAGGTAATGGTCTCATCACCAATACTGAAGACAAATTTTCTTCTACATCAATCTATGTTGAGTATAATCTTTCTCCATGACCAAGAGGACACTGAAGGAAACCTGACAAACTAGAAGTATCTACCTTTAAGCAGAACACTATGGACCCATCCAGTTTTATAAAACTTGCACATATTCACATTACCTTGTGCTTAATTTTTATAAATTAGAATGAGGATGGTGAGATTTAAACTTATGACTACTTCATCAACAAGACTTTGATATCATGTCAAAAAACCTTCTCAACCCAAAAACTTAAGTTATTAGGTGAGGTTTCAAGAATAGTTTTATATTACTCGTAACCCTTTCTCAAGTGAAAAGCTTTTGACTTTGAAACTTACACAAGTTCACATTACCTTGTACTTAATTTTTATTTATTAGAATTAAAATGATGAAATTTGATTTTATAATTACTTGAACAATAAGATTTTAATATCATATTAAAATATCATCTCAACCCAAAAACTAATCTAACCATGTTAAACAAAGTCTCAATATCTAGATAGTGGTAGATAGTGATGTAGCAATTAATAGGAGTGATCTTGGACTCGGTTGAATCCATGGTAAAACAAATACGTTTTACTAGAATGTTTTCATAGGCTCTACTTTCATGGTACATAAGCCAACTAATCTCTTCCGGATAACATGCACAATATTGAGAATTTTATTTCCCCTGGAGTACATAACATTAAGGCAACTATCTTCTCAGCTTGATTTTGTATTTCAAATGCAATTTGTGCTATGAAACTTCTCCAGTGCAAGGAAATTCGAATAAAATGTCATGAGATATTGTCACACCAGTCATCTTAATACAAAACGAAAAAAAAAAAGGACGGGGAGAAAAAAAAACACAACCAGCTGCCTAAAATGCGAATTGATGGCCTACAACAAGCTTCTGAGCTGGGAAAAGAGAATTACTTTGCTATTTCTGTTGCATTTAGAGCAGCATAGGCTGAGTGTTCATATTTGCCTTCCCACCTGACAATTACATTTTTAATACGGAAACATCAGGCTTCAGCAAACTACTGATGACTTGGGGATTGAAAAATTGTGAAGGTAGTTCTGAACTAAAACTCTGAAATCATGCTGACCTGTGCTTTTCGTTTTCAGGAATTTGGAGCTCCAAATTATCTTTGAACGGCTGGAATACCAGGTCCACTTTAGAGCCATCCACTTCGTCACAAGTTGGTGGGTCCCACTGTATAAGTTGATTGTTTGCAAAAATTAAAGGATATAAATATAAATAAAATATATAAATATATGAATACTTCTTTTTTTGAAAAATAACTAATACTTCATGCTTTACCACCTTATCAGGGAAAGAAAAGAAGCAAAAAGCCAAAAAGATTGAATACGTTTACAAAATGGCTAAATGTTTCTCTGTCATTTATCTAAAATTATACCTGACCTTCACAGGGTCAAAAGTAAAAACAGTGGCCAGATTGATTTGACCTTAAGAATGCCAGCATATGCCACATGCACACGTGAACGCGCGTGCAAAGGAGAGGGGGGGGGAGTACCTTAGGAGCATTATCCTTGTCAATGGTGAGAGCCCGAATACCCTTTTCACAAAAAAAAGGATAGCTCATTAAAATGTGACAAATTTTTTTGTTATTGAGAGTTATTGATTGTCAGATGTTTTTTACATGTAAAAAACAACACAAGTCATTACCTCATAGACATCAGCAGATATGGTGGTTCGGAGTATGTTCATAGTTAGTCTGAATTCCTTCGCAAGACACTCAGCCAGTGTCTGCTTCCTTCCTTCACGAATCTGGAGATGTTTCGGAAAATTAGTTGCAGTAGCATGGGATCTAAAAATCATCTCTAGAGAAGACCAGTTATCCTTGCAATTCTAATCTAAAGTCAATAGCCATTCCCTAGTTATATAAATGTCAGAGGTAGAGAAGAGCATCATCTGCTGTGCCTGATGAGGAGGCTCAGATGAAAAGTTCAGGCAATCTTGGAGTATGAACTTTAAAACAAAAAACCTGAAAAGGAATTCAAAACAATAAAAGGCAAGCTACAAGAACATCAAACAGTGGTCTACAAGAAAACTTGTGTCATTCAGCAGTCAGCAAAATTCTTTTCCTCAACTTGTAGTAAGAAATCCAATTTGAAAAAAGATCTACCAAAGAGTTGCATTCAAACAGAAAGAAAGCTCTGCAGGATTCCATCCCGATAATGGAATATGAATCTTCTCATATTTGGGAAGGTAATCCTGTTTCAAAAATCAGGATCTCCTTCCGCATGTCCCAAATTAAAATATACACATCTGTCAGTCTGAACTTTTTAAAAGGGCTTTATGTTTCAAAGATTGATTGGTTAGATAATTGCAAGCCATTTATTCCACAATAGAATCTGGTGATCTAGTTAGATTCACATGCCCAAGGTGCTTGAGCCTTTGCGACTAGGACTCCGTAAGACCAGAGGGTAAGCATTGCATTTCTAGGAGTCTGAAAGACAAGTAGTTCGCCAAGGACTATTATTTCTGATAAATTCAAATTCAATGTAGTAGGAGGCTGCCTGCTTCCATGCATGATATCTATTACGAATCATATATTGAGTGATTACCGATCTGAGAGTGATTTTCAATCCAGTAGGGGATGATCTTTTCAACCCTTTCAGTATTGCACCTATCCATCCATTTCCATCCTTGCTTGCCTCAAGTCCCTGGAGCGGAATATCATACATTTCACATTCATTATGATCATAATTTGCAAGTGGATTCTGTGAGAAATTTCTAAATTGGAGAGGGGAGGGTGGAGGGTGGAGGGTGCAGGAACTTACAAATGATTTGATGATATCTACCACAGTATCCTTTGAAAAGCACTCATCAATAATTGACAACCTTAAAAAGTAACAAACTGTAATAAGTCCCATCACTATGAAATAGAAGAATTCATGAAGGAAGAGAATATATGCTTTACTATTCCATAACTATTACTTGTTTAAAACGCTGTCTTCATCAAGCTGTATGTCCACAGAAAATTCTTCAATAACAGATTTCACTGCATTCTCATCACCAGAGTTCAAGCTTATAAGACGCTTCTCTAGCTCAGGCAGTTTCTGACATACAGAAAATAAACAAGATAAGTACTCCAGTGAACCACTACAGTGAATGAAATAGAAAGGTCAGCGCTCCTTTAGTTCTTCTTTTTATTATTATTTCTAGTTAGTTATTCAATTATAACTAAGATATTTCTGGACATCTTCCTGAAGGAGGATTGGTAGCGACCATCTTGTAGTAAGCATGGGATTCTGTGTTCAACTGCTTTTGGAGTCAACCTACCTCTCATCCAAAAAATAAAAAAGAGTTTCTGAAACAAATAACGATTCCAAGACTGGGATATCAACAAATACAAAGTAGTATAATTCAAACTAACCTCAAATGGGACAAAATGAGTTGCCATTCCAGCAGCGACCAATTCCTTACCATTCAGCCTCGCACCTGTCAAGGCTAAGAATTCCCCTGTACACAATACCATGACTTTCTGAGTTTTTTTAACACATTGAAGTACCAGAAAGAGAGAAGTGAGTGGCATTCAAGTCATTAACTTAAACATTAAGAAAATAAAGAGAACTCTTAGCAATGCTTAACTTTCCCTATTTGAATACTCACCCAAATGACTAGGGAGACGAGATAGTATGTATGAGAAACCACAATCAGTATGAAATCCTATACTTGCTTCTGGAGTGGAAAAAACCTATTTGTTCATTGTAGAAACTAGAAAGATTTAGTATGCCAAATCAGAACGAAATTCCAAGCCTTATACCACAAAGGCTACAATCGCTAATCTATGCATAGAAATACCCAAACAAGGACAAAATACCCACAGTTTTCTCAGTGACGACTGAAAACTTCATCGGGACCATCAATGATGCACCTCCTCCCATTGAAATTCCATGGACGAGAGCAACCTGTTAGTGAAATGAGGTTCATCATTCTGTAAGTACCTTTGGATATGTAGGAGAACAAGTCCAAAATAGTACCTGGGTTTTCTTATAAGTATGGATGTGATGGCAAAGCCAGTACATTCTGTAAACCACTTCAAGACAAGAATCCTCTGCCAAAAGGCACCATATTTACAAATTAGCTTCATGCGTACAAGAAAGGGAATGACCTCATACATAGGAGGAAATCAACAACTCTGTTTAGTGCAATGACTCGTGAACATGTTATGGCTAAGGAATTATAATTGATGCCAAGATAAAAATGGGAATCTAAAAGTTAGTTTCAGGGACTGTGTTTACTTGATGTCCTGCCATCATAGAACATTCTTAGATCCCCACCAGCAGAAAATGCTCGCCCAGCACCCTGTATAAGGAATAAGATCGCTGTAAAACTTTAACAGAAAAAAATTGCACAGTGATGGCAGTCGTTAGTTTGGTGCGGGTGGAATTGTTAACTGTTGAACAATACTTGATTATCCCACCCTCAGAAGGGTTACCTTTCTCATAACTCACAAAGATAGATAACTGACCCACAGGGTTCCACTGTATCATATCATAACATATGAAACCAATCATCCGATCCTTCTCTTTTTTTCCATAATTTTTTTTACTTCTCTCCAACTTTTTTATTTTTTTTGGATGAACTTTATCCAACTTCAGTGATTAATAACCCTTCATACTTTAAGTGCTTGATATACTCAGTAAGCCCATGACACAACTGAGCAGATAGAGCAAGTTAAGTTGAATTTTCTGGAGGTATCAGAACTAACCTTGATTAATATAAGTTGGGTGTTATCATCTTTTTCCCATTTCTCTAAGAAATCTGCCAGCAGAGAAACCTGAATGGAGTAAAAGAAACAACAATTACATACAGAAATCAAGCTGAACCAGTTGCCATGATAACTTGGGTGAAGTTTACTCAGCATACCACTTTTGATGAAATAACATTCAATTGACGAGGCCTGTTCAATGTGATCAGCCTAACATGATCTATCTCTTCTCCAAGAACAACCTAAAATAGCAATTACGACAGCACCCTTTTAATACTAATTAGTTACTTTGGCGCCAGATGGGGCAAATCCAACCATAGATAAAGATTTGAAATCACACACACATAATTTGATAACAAAAATAGGAAGCGGGTAAAGAAACCAAAAAGACAGACGGATCTTATATAACTGAAACTTGCAGAGCATATATACCTGCTCTTCTGGGTTAACAACTTCTTGAGCCATTTCAAGAAACTGCACAAACAAAGGATAATAGTTCAAGAAAATGAAACTAATTTCCAATGGTATGGACCATGGATGATTGTTTCACTCAGAAAATGGGAACACTACTAAGATGGTAATAATCTGGCTTAGAACAGAATGTTCATTTCATCATCAAATTACATACTATAAAACAGAAAGATAAAAGCCGGCATTAGCATATATGATCATTGATTACATAAATCAGAAGGGTGAAGAGAACACTTACTAAATGAGTTCAAGTTGGTTGAGGAAAATGTTGAATGAAGCAGCAGCAGTAGGTGGGAGGGTGAGAAGTGGTGGTGGGGGTAAGCATATAAAGAAAGAAATGTGAGTGTCGTTATTTTCACCTTCCAAATAGGGGGATTTTCATAAATATTTTCTTACCGCCTACCTACCACCCCTCTCCTACACTGCTGCTAGCTTAACCTTTGACTGTTTATTCTTAATATTTGTAAGATTTGATCAGAAATAGGTTGTCTAGTAGGTTGGTTGTACAGGTGGTGCTTGGTACTTGAATCATTATTGCCAGGTGTCAAATGTTTCTCTCGAGAAAACATATAATGCGGGGATGAGTGATAGTAGCTCTTGGACTCGGAGGATGAAAAGGTGCCACGTGTATAAGCTTAGCCGGTAACTATCAAGAGGAAGCATCCGACGACGGAGGAAAATCGACAGGACAGGAGCAACCCGCCCGCCCGCCCGCCCAGAAGAAAAACTTGAAGGAAAGATGGGTTCGGGTTGGTCTTGCTGGTTATATCATTTGCTTGTTTGACGAGTTGCCGAACAGTCTTGCTTTCCGGTCAAAAAGCCGTTGACCATTACCAAACATCAACAACCCAACTAAACTTTCAACATCGTCGTCTCAGAGGAGGTGCCATCTGTTCCAATGTAGGTGTTTACGTCAAAATGTTCCTACGCTAAACATTTAACACTGCCTTGCGTCCCATTACTAATAACACCGAAAAGTTAGATAGAACACGTTGCAACCTCACATTTGAGTAGGTTTTCTGTCCTCGCTACGATACACGTGGCAACCACCCACCAGTCAAAAAAAAACAAGTGCATGAAGTACGTGTTTAGCATTTTGATGAAGAGTGTTTTCAGAAATATTTTTAGAAAAGCATTAAAAATAATCAATTTGATGACTCTTGAAAGGCAGCATGCATCGCTTGAAATTATTATAAGAAAAGGTAAAATACGTGGTGAAAGGATTGTAGTTTTTTTAATAAAATATTGTAGATACCATAGTGTTTTTTTATATTATTTTTTTAACATAATTTTTTTTATGATTTTAAAAAAAATTAATTTTTTTAATATTAAAATGATTGAGAATTTACCTTTTTAATTTTTTTATTTTATCTTTTGATATAATTATTTTTTTGTCGAGGTAACTCAGGTTGCTCCAGTTTATGGATTTAATCGGTTTTTTTAATTGAACTTGACTTTTTTATAATTTATTTTTTTATCATTTTGTTAAAAAAATAATTTTAGAGAAAAATCATGTTATTAAACTTTATGAAGTAATTCACAAGTGTTTTGCTTTCTTTTTTTTTTCTTGAATTTTTGTTATAATTGTTTTCAAGTCTATTTTTGTCAATTTTATCTTTTAAAATTGGGATTATTGATAATTTAACTTCGTAATTTTATATATATATATATATATATATATATATATATATATGAGGGTAGTGTGATTTACAAGTTTGTCAAAGTAATCCCAGTTACCCCTGTTTATGAGTTTAAGGAGTTGTCTTTTTTTTTAATTGAACTTGACTCTTTTGTGGTTTATTTATTTCTTATGTAGTTAAAAAAATAGTTTTAGAAAAAAACTATGTTATTAAATTTTATAAAGTAACAAAAATTAAAGGGTGTAAGGAAACCATTGTTTATTCACACCCATTACATTATGAATGATAATAACAATCCATAGTGTTTTGCTTTCGTTCTTTTTGAATTTTTTTATAATTTATTTTTAAATTTATTTTTGTCGATTTTGTTTTTTAATATTAGGATAGTTGAGAATTTGATTTCATAATTTGTTTCTTTTTATTTTAACTTTCTATAAAATTAGCATGGTTTGTGGATTTGTCAGGATAACACACGCTGCCCTCATTTATGAATTTAGTGGGGTGTTTTTTTTATTGAACTTGACTTTTTTATCGTCTCTTTTTTCTTATACAATTAAAAAAATATAGTTTTAAAAAAAAAGTTATGTTATTAAACTTTATAAAATCTATGGATTTATTGACATGCTTGACTAGTTGACTTGGTTCGTTCGTTTGACAAGTTTAACTCCTTTTAAATTAGTTTTTTGTTCATCTTTAGATAATAGATTAACTGAAAATTCTGTTTTATAATTGGTTTTGTTTCGTTTTTTATGAAATTATCACGATCTAAAAAAAACATCTCGATATTAAATCGGTGTTTGATTTTGTAATTATCTATTTTTGTTATTATATAGTTAAATAAAAAATAGTTTTAAAAAAACAAATTATAATCTCAGTAGAGTTCATAATACAATTCACAGGTTTGGTGTACTAGCCTGACTTACTCGATTCACAGGTTTAACGAGTTTACTCACCGATAGGATATACTTTGTTTTTGTTTTTGTTTTTTATCTTTTAATTATTTTTAATTTCATCATTTAATATTAGATTGGTTGAGAAATAGACTATATTATTAATTTTTTTTTTTTTTGCTTTCTAGAAATAATTATCTTAATTTTATAAACATCTATTTTTATTATATAATTAAATAAAAAAAATTATTAGATCTAATAGAATTCACAACTCAAATCACCGAAGGTAAAGATTAATCTAATATTTTATTGAATCAATATTTAAAAAAAAATATATCAACTCAATATTTTTAAAAAAAAATATCATTTAAAATATTTTTAAAAATTAAGTAATGTTTTTTTCAATTTTCAAAATAATATTAAAATATATAAAATCAAACAATTCAACCAGTTTTCACACAATTTAATTAAACACTTAAATTAAATAAAAAAATTGAGGAAGTTTCAAAATTAACTTTCTTAATCAGATTTAATAACGCTGTTAAAAAATCCTTCAAACTCTTAATATATTTTTTATATTTAAAAAAATTGATTCGATAAGTGAAAGCCAATATTCTAGTTGCTCGATAATCAAAATCAATACGAGAAGCACCAATTTCAGAACACATTATCTTCAAAACTGGAAAGAACATTTTCATAAGTTTTGACAGCGCCAATACAAGGAAGGCACCAGAAAGTTTCCATGAGCACAAAATTCAAAAAGAAATCAGGCAACTTAACAAAACACATGAGCTTCAAAACTGGAAAGGGTGGACAGCAGTAGATGCAGAATAAGCTCCTGGAAGCAATGGGTTCACGAAAGAGATCTAGCTCTAATCCTCACTAGCTCAACAATCTATTCAGCCTAACAAGGTCGCAGATCGAAGAACCAACAAATTAAACCAACCAATTTACATAAACAGGTTGGGCCTGGATGCCTTGTATGTTGTCTTGAGCTTCCTGGTTGGGGGTCTAACCTTCTTGAACACCAATGGGAACTTGATTTTGGAATTGTGGAACTGCTTGGTACTCTCTCTCTTGCAAAGCTTTGCAGGGATGGTAGCAGTCTTGATGATCTGGATGCATGGTGACCTAACCCTGTGGCGAGATGCCATCTCGTTGTACATCTGTTCAACAGCACCATTCAGAGTTGTATCCCTGTATTCCTTGTACATGTTGTGATAACCAGTTCTGCTCTGGTATCGCAGCCATATTCCATAGTTCTTGATCTTGGTAGGATTCTTCTCAAAAATCTACAATCAGAAATTAATTATTTAAAGACCACTGGAATAAAATAGCACAGCAAAGAAGCAAAAATGCCAGTGATTCTTGTCCTTCCACAGGAAGACTCATATACAAGTATAACAAATGTTGCTAACATTTCCATTTTAAAGATGGATCTAAATCAAGCACAGGAAATGTATTTTGAGACACCAAAAAACTAGAAAGCACTGGAATGGATGGGTATCACGGAAGAAAGTCATTTCCTGTGAGTTGATTTGACCAGCTAATCACGTGACCTTCCCTTCATTAAAAGGAAGTTTGAACCCCAGGAGCATAAACAAAAGAGCTATAGAATGTTTATTAAAGTAAGATTCAAAATCTCACTCATGCAGATGCACTTATGCAGGAGGCAATAACAAAGACAGGTAAAAATAATTATTCCTGAGATATCCTTTCAGAGGTTCTACATCTCGAGAGAGTAAACTTTAGTTTCAACATTTAGGTTATAACTCGCCAATACTATTAGCTGAAGAAAAACAAAATTGAAATCGCAGGCCTACTCCATGCAAATAGCCTGGATGCACAGATTATAGAGTTGGTGGGAGCAATCAACGCATTTTTTCCATGTTGCCAGGATTCACACCAATGCATGAAAATGCAGGTGTTTGAGCCAAGGTGCATGTGAATAAGTTTTGTGATTTAAAGATTTAAGTAGCTGGATTTTTTTAGTTAAGAGGTGAGTAATTATGAGCTGAGCCAATCTATTGGTACTAAAATTCAGTTTAGTATTCTTCAGAACTAAATAAATTTCCTTACAAGTTTAACACTTTCATTGGTGCAGCTTTATTAAAATTTCCCACTGAATGAGTTAACATAGTTCTAGGAAGTTAAGTCTAGAATTTCATCACATTAACCTGGAGCGCTGAGGACATAGCATTTCATCCCCATTTTAGCTCCAAGTCGGCTTCATGTTAAAACACTAATTTTCATTTGTACGCTGTTTAATCTCGATTAAGGACCCCCAACTTCTGAATTAAATGGTTATCCTATCCTATATAATGGCAAAACTTTATGAGGTTTTACTGCATTGAAAATGATATTTCATTGCCCACTTCACTAATCTCAACGTCCAGAAACACCTTCATAAAACAAAACAAAAAAACCCTTCAAGGCCCAAAATCAGTTCTTATCTTACTCATAAGACAACATCATCGGACGCTCTATAACGAATGTAAGATCACACGTACCTCATTGATGGCAAGAATTTGTCCATTGCTTTTCTTGACCTTCTTAAGCTTCCTCAAGAAGTACCTAAAACTCATCAACCATCATAGAATCAGAAATTTGCGATCATAATAAAATACATCCAAAAGACTCAAAAAACCATCAAAGATAGACTATTTAGGAAGGGAAGAGACGACACATACCAGAACTTTGATTTTGAACGGACCTCGTTCGTTGCCCAAAGCTTCATGCGGTAGATCTTTGGATGCTCATCGGACTCAGTTGGAAGTGCTCTCCCGACCACTTGGTACTGGTGAAACTGTTTCCACGCAAAACACAAATCAAAAAATCAAAAATCTTGTCATTGGAGCCATGAAAAACAGCAGAATGAGGAGGTCCGAGGATGTTGATGTTACATACCCTGAAGGAAACCATTTTGTGACGTGCTTGAGAGAGAAGCAGCCGGGTTCCTCAGCTCAAACGCCAACTCTTTCCTCCCTGTCTCAAAGTTTTGGAGGAGCATATAAGTGAGAGTGTAAAACCCTAGTTTCGTGTCGCGCTTAGGGTCAGCTCCGAACCCTACAATGTTCTCAGCTTGGCCCAGATCTAATTTCTGATCCAGAACGAGTCCAATCTGCATATTAATCTCGGCCCAAAAACACTTATTAGTCCAATTGAGCTTCCAGAGCCCAGATTTAGATCTCGTTGGGCTCGCAGGAGGCAGTTCAATCCAAGCGTACATGAGGAAAATATCATACGGACATTTTGCATTTTTTTTTATAGTAAGTATATTTTGTATGTGTCTTCTCGAAATTTTCTTGGTATATCGTGTCATCTCTCTACTAATTTTTTTTTTTGGATGATCAAATTATTCTCATATTAATTTATTCACAGACTAAGAATAAAAAGATATCCCTCTTGCGTTTATCTAAATATTTTTAATTATCTTAAATTAAATAAAAGATCCATAATAAAAATAGAAAAATCAAAATACTATTTTAATATTAATACTTGTCAAAAACCAATTCAACTCAAAAATTTAAGCTGTTAGGTATGATCTCAAGATATGATTTATATTATTTTCTAACACGCTTCTTCAAGTAAAAGCCGTTTAGATTTAAAACTTGTACAAGTCCATATTACATTGTACTTAATTTTTTTATCAAATAAATAAAAACGATGAGATTTGAACTCGTGATCGCTTAGTCATCAAAGCTCTGATACCATATCAAAGAACTAATTCAACCCAAAAACTTAATCTGTTAGGCAAGTCCCAAGATATGATTTATATTATTATCTAACATTGTATCAGGCATTATCCGGTAGTTATTTTGGATAGTAAAAATAAATTAAATTATCAAATTTAAAGAATTAATCAATCATTCAAGATATAAATCTTATTTCCAAACTATTTACATTTTTTTTATACATCATCAATAGTATTCATCAATAGTATCTTATAATTTTTGTTGCCTTCTTAGTTCTTATCCGCAACATAAGAGGAAGCATGCTAGGTCACGGGTTTGCCGGCCAAGTTGCGTCATCGGAAAGAACTGTGACAATGAAGGCTGTGGATGGACCCTTCTCACTCTAATCCCAACACCATGTAGAATCTTTCCCTGAACTAGGCAGAAACTAAAGAGTCACAATAAATACTATTATAAGAGTCAACCTGGATGACATTCTAGTTACTTCACCAGGTTTATTTTAAAGTTTTTTTTTTTAAAAAAATAAATATAAACAATAAAGAGAAAACTTAGATGGAGATATGCTTATTATGTTTTATTTTTTATAGTTCTGAATTTAATTTTCTCTCTTTTACAGATGTCGGTGTATTTTTTTTTAAAATTATCTAATGAAATAACTAATAAAATATTACTACGTGCAACATAAGATTTTTCCAATTGACATCCTAAAGATTTCTGGGAGTCCTCTTTTATTAGATTATCAAGTATCTTTCTTAATTAATCCCAAATTACATTACTTTTTTTTTGCCTAAAATATTTTTCTTTGCCAATTTTATTTTATGAAATTATAGGCCTATTTAGTGAAAATACATATTATTCATCTTTATTTTATTTTTTCAATAAAAATAGAAAATGTGTTTATCCATAAAAAAACAATAAATAGTTTCTCCACGTAAGAAATAAATGCATCAAAATATAGCTATTTATCACCCCAAAAAAAAACATAATTTATAATATTCATTTTAATACTCATTATTTGAGATATTTAATTATAGAATATATCACTTTCATTTCATTTAAATTACAATAATATTATGAAAAGGTTATTATACACACACACAATATTTGTATTTTGACAATCGATTAGGCTTCGTTTGGCATTGCGGTTCAACCTTGCTTTTGAAATTTTGTTGAATTTTGTTTAGCTTCAAATTAATTTTTTGAGGTGTTCTTAGATCGTTTTGATGTGATGATGTTAAAAATAAATTTTAAAAAATAATATATATATATATATATATATATATATATATATATTATCTTGATGCATTTCCAAACAAAAAACACTTTGAAAAAACAATATTTATCGCACTCTCAAACATGCCCTAAATCTAGATTTTAATAACCCTGATAGTGTGAGGACACTACCCCTTTAACGAGGAAAAAGAAATAAGCTTGACCACTATATTTTCTGGATGAAGTTCAAACTTACCCAATGAGCTTGAAGGCCAAGCTAGTATCTTGAATAATGAGTTAATCTCTCAGTTTTATTGATTTGAAATGTTTTTTTTTAGTCAAGGTAGCTGATAGAGAATACCTGAAACCTATAAAATATTTTATTTTATGAATTTGAGAATTCTTTAATGCTTAAATGAATATCTTTTAAAAAAAAATGCAATCATTTTTTAAAGAAGAGTGCTAATAATAGATATACAATAAACAATGGAGAAAAAAAAAGAACTTGCTCTTGAGAGATATCATGCTTCTTTTTTATAGCCCATGAGGTTTATATTTTTTTGAAGAGAAAAGGTTAAAGTGTAAGTCGTGTATTTCTTGTTCATCAAGATAAAAAATATATCTTATTAGAGTAAAATATTTCTGACATATCAGAATAATTATAGAGCCCAAGATTCTTGAGAGTTAAAAAAAATCATAGACTCAAGGTTTGAAGATAATAAATTTGACAACTTGTTATAACCATACATGTCTAAATTAGCGTTTAGTTGAATTCAAAGGTGCCAAGTTATTACCTTGTTTGTTGTTACTCTTGTAGAAAAAAAGATCAAGCTAAAAAATCAAAAACACTACCCTGTCACTTTGGAACAAACTCCCAGATAATCCCATGTCCATGTCTAAGAAATTATCCAAAAAAAATAGCGAAAGTGCATTAAGATTAATGGCAGCATAAAATTGCAAAAGGCATGGTGTCTGCCGATCGAGTTTATGAACTCCATCTTCCAGGAGCAATATATAGTGAGACTATTTCTTCTTCTTCTTCTTCTTCTTCTTCTTCTTCTTCTTTTTAAAAAAATAGTGAGACTATTTCTTGGATATGAGCTTGAGCATCTTTTCAAAGCAGCTAGCATCGTATGGGATCTTCAGCAATCCCTCTTGCTCGAGCCCGTATTCTTGAGGTGACATCTCGAGCAGCTGAACAATGAAAGGATGCTTGGTTAACCTCGTGGGTAGCAAAAATCTCTCCATCATCCCCTCGTTGCCTACCAGAACTGGAAAAACACCTTTTTTGTGGTCGAGCTTCATCTTCTCACGCATCCCGTCCCTGTCTAATCTCACATAGGAAGTCGAAGAGATGGAAGCTCTCATTGTTTGCATGCTCGAACTCGAGGCTCTCCTTTGACTCTTTTATAGAGATGGAGAGGGGTGGTGCTTGCGCTTCT